>JAEEGL016906990.1_pt1 | contig 73952 bp, 68 predicted proteins | sample 9134231 | NCBI WGS metagenome assembly JAEEGL01 (sample SAMN16246548, study PRJNA631951) | gut metagenome | biome: gut microbiome; feature: rumen; material: fiber-attached | host: Bos | place: Iran: Karaj | collected 2018-10 | reverse complement strand
ATCTCTCCCCGAAATTTGCGGTCAAACCTCCCGAGGGTTCCAAAAATCTTTGAAAAATCTTGACAAAAGGGCGCTACGCTAAATGAAAAAAATAAAGTTGGAAGCTATACCTTATTAATATGTAAGTGAACAAAAATAATTGTAAGTGTTTTCTAAAACGAATTATCCTCATTGCTTTTTATTTTTCCACTAATTATCTTCAATATTAAAGGGGCAAAGAATTAAAACAGAATTAAGACAAATTCGTTTCAATATAATAAGATAATTATGTTTTACCACTTAGTATTATAGCTTGCAACCGAAATTCTTTTTCTCCCTATATTGTTGTGGCGTTACCCCGGCATTTTTCTTAAACAACCTGTTGAAATAGGAGCTGTCGCCGAAACCGAGGGCCGTGGCGATGGTTTTCACGGCCTGGTCGGTGGTGAGGAGCATCAGCTCGGCGCGTTCCAGCTTGCGTTTGGTGATAAACACGTTCGGCGTCATCCCCATCTCGCGTTTGAACACCCTTATGAAGTGGTCTTTCGACATGCACGCCCTGTCGGCCAGTTCGTCGATGCCCAGCGGTTGCCCCATGTTTTTCCGGATGAACGCCAATGTGTGGTATATGCGCTCATCCTGCACCGACACTTTCGGCATGGCCTGCTTCAGGAACCTTGACAACAGGATGAGCACGATGCCCCGCGTTTCCACCCTGTCGCTTAGCGTGTATTGCCATGCCTCTTCCGTGTCGTCCGACGGCGAACCGTCGGAGATATCGTAGGGAGGTTCCGTATTGTTGTGTACGGGATTTATTTGGCCTGTCCGCTCCATCAGCTCAACGTCGGTGGCGCCGGCCTTCACCGTCAGGGGGAAGTCCCATTCGTCGAAGAGGTCGCTGTCGCCTTGTTGCTCCTCGCAAAAATGGATGTAGGAGAAAGAGAACGGGGAGAGGGCCTCCACACAGTGCATGGTGAATGGCGGTATGAGATACAGGTGGCCGGGCTTCAGCGTATAGGTGCCCCGGGGCATTGTCACCCTGGCCTCACCGTGGGCCACATATCCGAGGCGCGAGAAAGGGCTATAGACATTCTTCCTTTGCCAGCCGCCGTCGCGGTGACAACGGCCCACGCTGAGCGGGAGAAGGTGCAGTTGGTCGGCAGATATCTTCATGTCACGTCGTTTGTTTGCGGGTGCAAAATTAGACAAAATTTCAAGAATATTTGCCAGTGGTGTAAATATTTTTCATTTCTTTTCAGCGTTAATAATTCCTAACTCCCAACTTATACCCCTAAAAAAGTATTTATTTCAAAAAAAATACGTACTTTTGCATCTATGATGAGAATAGACATTATAACGGTGTTGCCCGAAATGATTGAGGGCTTTGTGCACGAGTCCATCCTTGCCAGGGCCGAGAAGAAGGGCCTGGCCGAGATACGGCTTCACAATCTTCGCGACTATACGCTCGACAAATGGCGGCGCGTTGACGACTATCCCTACGGTGGCTTTGCGGGCATGGTGATGCAAATAGAGCCTATCGACCGCTGTATCAGTGCGTTGAAGGCAGAGCGCGACTACGACGAGGTGATATTCACTTCCCCCGACGGTGAGCGCTTCACGCAACATGTGGCCAACGAGTTGTCGCTGCTCCAGAACATCATCGTGCTCTGCGGACACTATAAGGGCATCGACCAGCGCATCAGGGACCACCTTGTCACCCGTGAGATTTCCGTGGGCGACTATGTGCTCACGGGCGGCGAGCTGGCGGCGGCCATCATTGCCGATGCCGTGGTGAGGGTCATACCCGGAGTGGTGGGCGACGAGCAGAGCGCCTTGTCCGATTGTTTCCAGGATGACCTCCTGGCCGCACCTATCTACACGCGGCCTGCCGAATATAAGGGCTGGCGCGTGCCCGACATCCTCTTGAGCGGCAACGAGGCGAAGATAAAAGAATGGGAGATGGAGCAGGCCCTTGAGCGCACGCGAAGGCTAAGACCCGACCTGTTGGAAAAAATCAAAAAGTGAATAACCGAACAATATTGTTCAAGTCTAAAAGAATAGAAATATGCAACAAAACAACATGATGAAGCCCGACAACAACCTTGTGTTGGCCATCATTTCCACCGTTTGTTGTTGCCTGCCCATTGGCATCTATGCCATCGTGAAGGCGGCAAAAGTTGATAGCTTGTATAATTCCGGGCAATATGAGGCCGCTGCTTTCGAGGCTTCGGAGGCAAAGAAATGGAGCATTATTGCCATTTGCGTGGGGGCTGTCATCCAAATTATTTATATAGCCATTTATGGCTTTACGATTTTTACACAACTGATGTAATCAGGTGGACCATCGTCACCCGGCATCCCGTCGCTCCCCGGGGCAGGGGAACCTCACAGAAGTCCTTGTCTTGGCGGCTGTGTTTGTAGCCGCGTGTTTCCTTGTGTCATACGGATGGATGTTCAGGTGCCCGTTCAAATTGCTCACTGGGCTTGATTGTCCGGGGTGTGGCTTCCAACGGGCGTTGCGGGCCTTGCTGAAAGGCGACATCGTGGGTGCGGCACGCTATAATTTCTTCCTTCTCTATGCCATTCCCTACCTCTTGCTGGTCATTGCCGGAAAGTATGTGCTGAAGGGCAGGGTGGGGCAGAAGGTAAGACGCTTTGCCGAGCATAGATACACCATTTGGTTTTATGTCGTCAGCTTCCTGGCATGGTTTGTGGTAAGGAATGTGATGCATATATAATGCCTGTTCCGACGCTTGGAAGCGTCCTCATTCCTCATTCAAACGTATTTTTCTACAAACTCCTCACCGAGAGCGAATCCCTCTTCGTAGAGTTTTTCCAGCTTGTCAACGTCTTTTTCCACCCTGTCAACCTCGATGGGTTTTCTTGGCCTTATGCATAGAATCTCGCCTTTGGCCTCCAGCTGCTCCACCATTTCCAGTTGCTCGTTATATACTTGGTGGCGGTGGCTCAGTGCCACCCTGAGCCTGGGGTAGTCCTTGTAAATGAACGAAGGCACCTTGCGGTCTTTCCCCGTTGAGCGGTAGCCGTAGTTGCGTGTCATCACCACGACGTTCCCCTTGTGACCTTTTTCCATTGCGCGTAGCAGGGGAATGCTGTCAACGATGCCCCCGTCGAGCATCGGTATTCCGTCCACATCCACAATCTTGCTAACAAAGGGTAGTGAGCTGCTGGCCCTCACGATGTCGAGCAGCCGCCGCCGGTCTTTTTTCTCCGTGAGATAGCACGCCTTGCCGGTGAGACAGTTGGTGGTAACCATCTCAAACTCATCATGGCTGTTGAAAAAGGTGTCGAAGTCGTAGGGCAGCAGTTTGTTGGGAAAGTCGTCGTAGAGCAGTTTCTGGTCGAAGATGCTGCCCTGCCTTATCAGGTGCTTCAGGCCGATGTAGTTGTAGCGTGCCAGGAAGTCTATGTTTGAGAGGCGTGCCCGGCGTATTTGCCGGCTCATGTACGACAGTCCGTTGCAGGCCCCGGCCGACACCGCCACCACATAGTGGAAATACAATTCATGCTTCATGAAGGCGTCGAGCACGCCGGCGGTGAACACCCCGCGCATGCCGCCGCCCTCGAGCACAAGGCCGGTGTTTCGGTTAATGAGCATTGGTGATGGCCGTTTGAGGCATTTGTTTCACATGAATGTCGCGCTGTGGGAAAGGTATCTCTATTCCGTTGGCGTTCAGCACGTCGTAGATGCAGTTCATGATGTCCGACACCACATAAATCTGGTGAACGGCATCCACCCAGCAAAGCAACTTGAAGTTGATGCTGCTATCGCCGAACTCCGTGAACACCACCCTCACGGGCTTCCCCGTCTGAAGGTAGGGGTTGTTCATGTCGGAAACGGCTTTCTCCACCAGCGCCGCCACGTCCTTGATGCCCGTGCCGTAGGCCACGCCGAAGGGAATCATCGAGAGCACGTAGCCGTGGTTTTTGGTGAGATTCTTGTAGTTCTTCGTAAACAGCTGCGAGTTGGTGAAGGCGATGATGGAGCCGTCGATGGCCTCCAGCATGGTGCTGGTGTACGAAATGCTGGTCACCTTTCCCTTCGTGCCGTCACATTCTAGCCAGTCGCCCACCTTCACGCGCCCTGCCATCAGGCTGATGCCGTAGTAGATGTTCTCGAGGATGTCTTTCGAGGCAAAGCCGATGCCCGTTGACAGTCCTCCGGCAATATAGGCCATCCACGTGCCGCCCACATGTAGGATAGAGAGGCTGAACATCAGCCATGCTCCCCATGCCAGCACCTGTATGACGTTCTTCCCCATCACCTCGCGCGTGCCCAGGTTCTTCAGGTTCTTCCGCTTGAAGTGCAGGTGCAGCAGGTCGAGGCTCACGCGGTTGAGGTAGCCGAAGAAGAAGTAGAGCGATGCCACCTGGATGATGCTGAACAGGCTGACGCTGAAGTTCTTGATGTCGATGAACCGCTTTGTGAAAATCATCCATGTCAGGTCGCTCAGGTTGAATACGTCGGCGGCCATGTAGATGCTCAGCGGAATGGAAAACAGACTCAGCACGGGAAGCACCACGCGATAGATGAGCCTGAACAGCCACGTCTCAGTGACGGGACGCTCATAGATGCGGTGCTGCTTGCTGTATTGCGTCATCCAACCGGTCAGGCAGGTAATGGTAAGTATGCAGGCCAGCTGCATAATCCACCAGATGAGCAGCTGCACGCTGAGCAGCGTGTAACCCGTCCACGCACACACTGTGCTGGCCATGAATAGCGTGAGCGACACGTAGGCGTAGAACATGTCGCTTCGCGGAATCTCCTTGCCGTACCGCGCCACCGTCCGCCATTGCCACAATGTGCAAAGCAGGAGAAGTGGCGGCAACACAAGGTTCACCAGATCGTTGGGAATAAGGATGATGCGGAAGGCAATGACCACGAAGCCCATGAAGATGAGCGGGGCATAGATGCGGAACGCGCTTTTCACCTGGTCGCCGTTCACGCGCAACAAGAGCGAGAACAATATCACGCCCAGCAGCCAAGCATATTCCACCAGCAGGCTGCTCGCCATGATGAGGAAATTCTGGCTCGATGAGGCGCGCAGGATGCCAATGATGACGGCAAAGGTAATTGTGGTGGTGGCCAAAATCACGCAGGTGCGTTTCTTCTTGAACTCCTCGGTGAGCAGACGCTTGGGCACCAGGTAGCGGATGACCAGGATGTTGAGCACTATCGACACGATGCCGAAAAGCAGGATGCCCAGGAACAGGTCGATGATGACGTGGCTGTCCCATTGCGACTTCAGGTTCTTCAGCGGCCGGTACTTGTCGTTCACCGCCTCTGCCGTGCTGGCCACGTTGTCGCCCAGCCGCGAGAGGATGAGGAAATAGTTGTCACCGCCGTTCCTGAAAATGCTGTTCTGAATCTCGTTGTAGCGCAGGTTGGCATAGTCGTTCAGGTTTTTCAGACGTTGCTCGGTGAACTTGAACAACCGGTCGTATTCCTCCAGCGCCGCGCGACTGTCTCTCATTGAGTTGCGGATGTTGACGGCCAGCGTCAGGCACACGTTGCAGTCGTTGCGCTCCTGGGGGGCCATCTGTGTGAAGCGCATCATTCGTTCCAGGCTGCCCACCAAGCTGTCGTAGCGGGCAATCTCGCCGTCGTTCTTCTCAATGAATTTCCTCATCGGCATGGAGCGCCTCGAGAACTCCTTGAACTGGTTGGTGGCTTCGTGGCAGGCGTAGGTGAGGTCGAACACATATCCCGGTTTCTGCGAATAGAGCATCAGCGAGTTTTGCGTGCTCTGGTGGAAGGTTTCCCTGAACTGTGCCAGTATTGCCTCATTGCGCCGCTGGGCCACGCGGTTGTTGCGCTCCAGCTCCGCATGCTTGTCAATCAGTTCCTGCCGCAGAATGGCCAACGTGCTGCCAAGGTCGCGCTCCTTCAGCACCGCATGGGCCTGAGGGATGCACAAAGCTGCGAGAATCACCAGGGCGAAAAGTCTTTTCTTCATTCTCTAAAAGGTTTTTACCCTGCAAAATTACATTATTTCTTCCAAACCATCACACGATTGTACAAAAAAAGTGCGGTTTTCTTCAAATATACGCATCCCGTGTTCTCGTTCTTTCAACTTTTTCGGAGTGCGGGAACGTTGTCATTCATTGTAAAAGCGCTGTTTTCCTTTGTTTTCGCGAGAGGAATTCTTCCAGTCCTGTACAGTCCAGACCGCATCCGACTGTAGTCCAACCCGCATCCGACTGGAGTCCAGACCGCATCCGACTGGAGTCCAGACCGCATCCGACTGGAGTCCAGACCGCATCCGACTGGAGTCCAGACCGCATCCGACTGGAGTCCGGACCGCATCCGACTGGAGTCCAGACCGCATCCGACTGCAGTCCAGACCGCATCCGACTGCAGTCCGAACCGCATCCGACTGCAGTCCGAACCACAAACGGACTGGAGTTTTTTGCCGTCTGGACTGGCAAGATTTGCATTCATAAACGCAAACATTCCTGTTTTCCCATGATAAGCCCGGTGGTTTTTGTTGTCATCACGCGGTGTTTCACTTGTTCCTGAACACTGAAGATGGTGTGGAAAAGGGAAATTTGAACAAAAAGTGGATGAAATTGTTTGTTTTTTGATTTTTATTTGTAAATTTGCAGCAAATTGTAAATAACCTTTATTCTTAGCGCCAGTGCGGACTGTTGGCCTGTTGCCTGCCTCCCGCTGTGCCCGCGAAGATTTTAAAAAAGCTTATAGGAAGATGAACTTAGGATTACCTGAAATTCTGCTGATAACGCTTGTGGTGCTCCTCCTTTTCGGCGGGAAGAAAATTCCCGAGCTGATGAAGGGACTGGGCAAGGGCGTGAAAAGTTTCAAGGACGGGCTGAACGGCCTTGAGGACAAGGAAAATGAAAACTCTAAAGTGAAGAGTGAAAAGTGAAGAGTGAAGAATTTGCTGCCGCCATTAACAAAGTGAAGAGTGAAGAGTGAAGAGTGAAAAATTTGCTGCCGCCAGAACTATCGTCTGAACTCCTGAACTCCTAAACTCCTGAACTCCTAAAAAAGTGAAGAGAAAAAAGTGAAAAGGTGAAAAAAGCTACCGCCATCAGTATCGTCTGAACTCCCGAACTCCCGAACTCCTGAACTCCTTTATATAATTGAGAAGTTGAAAAATGAATAACGACGGCGGCGGGGCCATGACATTCTGGGAGCACCTCGACGTGCTCCGTGGCAGCCTGATGCGCATGCTGTTGGCCGCCGTAGTCATGTTTGCCGTGGCTTTCGCCCTGAAGGACTGGCTGTTCGCCGTGGTGCTGGCGCCCTCTCACAGCTCCTTTTTCGTCTATCGTTGGATAGGAGCAGAGCCTTTCACGCTTCAGCTCATCAACACCGGGCTTACCGAGCAGTTCATGGTCCATCTGAAGGTGGCTTTCGCCGCTGGAGTGCTGGTGGCCTCACCTTATTTATTATATGTGCTTTTCCGCTTCGTGTCGCCCGCGCTCTATGAAAATGAGCGGCGCCACAGCGTACGGCTCACGGTGGCTGCCTACTTGATGTTCATGGCGGGTGTGGCGGTGAACTATGTGCTGCTCTTTCCATTGACGGTGCGCTTTCTCGGCACCTATCAGGTGAGCGGCGAAGTGGCCAACATGCTGTCTATTGCCAGCTATGTGGAAACGTTGCTGATGATGAGCCTCGTGTTTGGCGTAATGTTCGAAATGCCCGTGGTGGCATGGCTCTTGGCACGGTTCGGTATGCTGCGGCACGAATGGATGAAGCGCTACCGCCGCCATGCGCTGGTGGTCATCTTGATTGTGGCTGCCGTGATAACGCCCACTTCCGATGTGTTCACGCTCGTGGTGGTGTCGCTGCCCATCTGGATGCTCTATGAAATCAGTATGCTGATTGTGAGAGTGTGTGAATAGTAATGGCCTTTCAATGAAAAAAACTATAACCTTATATGCTTAGAAAAATCAGAATTATCCTGGCCACGTTGACAATGTTGTTTGTCACGTTGCTGTTTCTCGACTTCACCGGCACCCTCCATCATTGGTTCGGATGGCTTGCCAAGGTGCAGTTCCTGCCGGCCGTGCTGGCGCTCAATGTAGTGGTGGTGGCGGTATTGCTGCTGCTCACCCTTGTTTTTGGCCGCATTTATTGTTCGGTGATTTGTCCGCTGGGCATCATGCAGGACCTCATTTCGTGGCTGCATAAGAAAAAGAACCGCTTTAGCCATTCTCCCGAAAAGCGGTGGCTGCGCTATTCCGTGCTCGTGGTGTTTATAGCGGCACTGGTAGCCGGCATTGGGTCGTTCGTGGCCTTGCTGGCACCATATAGCAGCTATGGCCGCATGGTGACCAACCTGCTGAAGCCCCTCTATGAGGGCGGAAATAACGTGCTGGCCTCCATTGCCGAGTATTACGACAGCTATGCTTTCTACCATGTTGACGTGTGGGTGAGAAGCCTGCCCACCTTCGTGATTGCCCTGGCTACGTTTGTCATCATCGCCGTGCTGGCATGGCGCGGAGGGCGCACCTATTGCAACACCATCTGCCCTGTGGGCACGGTGCTCAGCTTCTTCGCACGCTTCTCTTGGTTCAAGGTCAGATTCGATGCCGACAAGTGCCGCAACTGCAGCCTATGCTCAAAGAACTGCAAGGCGGCGTGCATTGATTATAAGTCGCACAAAGTGGACTACAGTCGTTGCGTGGCTTGTGGTAACTGCCTTGAATATTGTAAGTTCGACGCACTTCATTACTGCCATTCGGCATCTACGGCTAAGGCCGCTGCCGAAGAAAAAGGCGATGTTGACAAGGGCCGCCGTTCGTTCCTCATCGGCACCGCCCTTGCCATGGGCACCGCCGCGCTGGCGCAGGAGAAGAAAAAGGTTGACGGCGGACTGGCCACCATAGAGGACAAACAGGCCCCTGACCGCCAGACACCCCTTACCCCGCCGGGCTCGCTTTCAGCGAAGAACATGGCGCGCCATTGTACCGGTTGTCAGCTGTGCGTGGCGGAATGTCCCAACGGCGTCTTGCGTCCCTCCACCGGTTTGCTCACGCTAATGCAACCCGAAATGAGTTTCGAGCGTGGCTACTGCCGGCCGGAATGTACGCGTTGTTCGTCGGTGTGCCCCGCTGGGGCCATCAAGCCCATCACGCGAGAAGAGAAGACGGGCATTCAGACTGGCCATGCCGTATGGGTGAAGAAAAATTGTCTGCCCGTGGCCGACGGCGTGGAGTGCGGCAACTGCGAGCGCCATTGTCCCACCGGGGCCATCACGATGGTGCAGCTCGATGAGAACAACGACGAATCGCCCATGGTGCCCACCGTCGATGAGAGCAGGTGCATAGGATGCGGAGCCTGCGAGAACCTGTGTCCTGCAAGGCCCTTCAGCGCCATTTATGTGGAGGGGCATGAGGTACACCGAAATATTTAGTGAAGCCGCAGAACACCTCTCCCCTTGGGAGGCTTCACATACTTGCTTAGAAATAAGAATACCTTTTAAAGGCTGAAAGAAATGAAAGACATCAACAGAAGAGATTTCCTCAGAATAATGGGCGGGGGCGCATTGGCTTCGTCGGCCCTGCTCGCGGCATGCCGCAAAGCGTCGGATACCAATGACGCCAACCAGCAAGAACCTCCGGCCGGAGCGATGACCATGCGCCAGAACGCCAATACCGGCGACAAGGTGTCGCTGCTCGGCTATGGCATGATGCGATTGCCCGTGGAGGATGAAACAAAAGACGACTCCCAATACGACCAGGAGATGATAAACAAGCAGGTGGACTATGCCATCGCCCACGGTGTCAACTATTTCGACACCAGTCCCGCCTATTGCAAGGGACAATCGGAACACTGCACAGGCATCGCCCTCCACAGGCATCCGCGCGACAAGTATTTCGTGGCAACCAAGTTGTCGAACTTCTCACCCGAAACATGGAAACGCGAGGCTTCCATCGAAATGTTTGAAAACTCGCTCAAGGAGCTCCAGGTGGAGTATATCGACTACTTGTTGTTGCACGCTATCGGAGGCGGCTCGCGCGAATTGGACAGCGAGGAAACCTTCAACGCAAGGTTCATGGACAACGGCATCCTCGACTGGCTGGTGGAACAAAAGAAAAAGGGAAGAATCAGGAACCTCGGCTTTTCCTATCATGGCGACGTGGATATCTTCGACATGCTGCTGCAATGGCACGATGAGGGCAAATACCATTGGGACTTCGTGCAGGTGGAACTCAACTACCTGGACTGGGACTGGGCCAATGAGATTAACGACCGCAACACCGACGCCTCGTATCTCTACGACGAATTGCACAAACGGGGCATCCCTGCGGTCATCATGGAGCCGTTGCTCGGTGGCAGGCTTGCCAACGTGCCCGACAACATCGTGAAAAAGATGAAGCAAAAACGGCCCGAGGACACCGTGGCCAAATGGGCTTTCCGCTATGCCGGAACGCCAGAGGGGGTGCTCACCGTGCTCAGCGGCATGACATATATGGAGCATCTGCGCGAAAATGTGCTCACTTATTCTCCGTTGGAACCCATCACCCAAGAAGAAAACGAGTTTCTCATGCACATTGCCGAAGACATCTATAACCTGAAGACCATCCCATGCAACGAGTGCAACTATTGCATGCCCTGCCCCTACGGCATCAACATTCCAGCCATCTTTGTACATTATAACAAGTGCATCAAGGAGGGCAACCTCATCAACGTGGAAAAAGACCCGGAGGAATTGCTCGGCGACCCCGAATACCGCCGTGCTCGACGCGCCTTCCTCATAGGCTACGACCGCCGTGTGCCCAAGCTGCGCCAGGCTTCCCATTGCATAGGGTGTGGGCATTGCGTGTCACATTGCCCGCAGAGCATTGACATTCCCAAAGAAATGAGAAAGGTAGATGACTATGTTGAGAAACTGAAGACCATGTAAGATGGCAGACCTCTAAAGAAAACTTAATTTCTTTGTCCGGCTGGCCCATAATTCGGAAAATATACCTAAATTTGCGGCCAAATAGCATGACATGAAGATAAAAGACTGCAGGCTTATCGACCTGCCACAAGTGGACGACGCCCGAGGATGCCTCACCGTGGTGGAAGACAACGGGCAGCTGGCGCCGTTCAAGGTGGAGCGCATTTTCTGGATTAACGGCATACCCGAAGGTTGTGAACGCGGAGGACATGCCCATTATACCATTGAGGAACTGATTGTTCCCGTGGCAGGCCATTTTAGCGTGACCGTTGACGACGGGCAACATCGCCACACCTTCCTGCTCGACCATCCCGGACGCGCACTCTATGTGTCGCCGTGCGTATGGGTGACACTTCACGACTTTTCTGCCGATGCCGTCTGCCTGTGCTTGGCCTCAAAGCCTTACAGCACAGAGGAATACATCAGGAACTACGAACAATTCAAGGCGTTTGTTCAACCGCATCAGTAATGGTCAGCTTTCTCGACTTGAAAAAGGTCAACCGGCAGTATGCCGACGAGCTGGAAGAGGCCGCCCGTCGCGTCATCAACTCGGGATGGTATGTGCTGGGGGAAGAAGTTGCGCGGTTCGAACAGCACTTCGCACACTATATCGGCACCGACCATTGCATCGGTGTGGGCAACGGACTCGATGCGCTCACGCTCATTTATCGTGCCTACATCGAGATGGGGGTGATGCAGCCTGGAGATGAGGTCATTGTGCCGGCAAACACGTTCATTGCCTCCATTCTTGCCATCACTGAAAACAACCTGAAACCCGTGTTGGTGGAGCCGAAAATCAATACGCTTGAAATAGATGACGAGTGCATAGAAAAAGCTATAACAAATAGAACTAAGTCCTTGTTACTTGTGCATTTATATGGGCGGTGTGCTTATACCGAAAGGGTAGGGAGGATATGTCGGAAACATGGACTGAAACTTGTGGAAGACAATGCCCAGGCACATGGGTGCCGATACCTCGCTCCGGCATCTGAAGGCGAGGGCATCAGGACAGGGGCATTGGGCGATGCCGCTGGACATAGCTTTTATCCCGGGAAAAATCTTGGGGCACTGGGCGATGGCGGTGCCGTGACCACCAATGATGGCGAGCTGGCCGGCATCGTGCGTGCATTGGCCAATTACGGGTCCAGTATAAAATATGTTTTCCGTTATGAAGGTCGCAATAGCAGGCTCGATGAACTTCAGGCAGCGTTGCTTGATGTGAAGTTGAAACACCTCGACGAGGATAATGCACGGCGGCAACGCGTGGCGGACTATTACTATGAAAACATCGTAAATAGGGAAATCGGTCTGCCCGAGCGCCTTCCGCACACTTCCAACGTCTATCACCTTTTCCCGATTTTATGCCGGCAACGCGACGATTTACAGGCCTATCTCATGAAAAACGGTGTGCAGACATTAATTCACTATCCCATACCGCCCCATTTGCAGGGATGTTTTCGTGAAGACAAATTGCTTGCTCCATTTGCCGGCAATGAGGCGGCATTGCCCGTCACTTGCCAGATTCATCGCGAGGAGCTCAGCCTGCCCATCAGTCCGGTCATGGCTTTAGAAGATCCAACCTTTGTTGCCGACTGCCTCAACCGATGGCCGGAAAACCAGTGTTAGCCGTACCGTTTTTCCCCTCACTTTTGCGGCTGAAGGCAACAAATAGACCGTTTTATTTGGCGGTTTCGTTTAAAATGCTTAATTTTGCACCAAAATAGAACCGGGACATACGATATGGGGATATTCGGTCATGATATTATGATTTGTAGAAACCAATAAGTCAGATAGTTGTATTTTTATAGTCAGGACATTGTCCTGGCCTGTCCCTCTTTTACCCCATTCCCGGTTTTTGTAAGCAGATCATCAATCTGCGGGTGTTTTATGCCCTGAAGCGGAGGCGTATCTGTTGAGTTTTTTCCTATGCAGAAGACGGCATGGGGAACAAAAACTTGCGCTTCCCGATATTGATTATTTGCTTTAGAAACGATGACTAATCGTTTGTCTTTGAGATTTTTAAAGATAATACTAATATAAACTTTGAAAGAATGAAAATAGCAGTAGCAGGTACTGGTTATGTGGGATTGTCAATAGCAACGCTCTTGGCACAACATAACCATGTGGTGGCCGTTGATGTGATTCCCGAAAAAGTAGATCTTATCAACAACAAACGTTCTCCCATACAGGATGATTATATTGAGAAATACTTGGCAGAGAAAGAGTTGGACCTTACGGCAACCCTCGACGGCGCGGCCGCATACAAAGATGCTGACTTCGTGGTTATTGCCGCCCCCACCAATTACGACCCGGTAAAGAATTTCTTCGACACCCACCACATTGAGGATGTCATCGACCTCGTGCTTTCGGTCAACCCCGGAGCCGTCATGGTCATCAAGAGCACCATCCCCGTGGGCTATTGCCGGAGCCTTTATGTGAAATATGCGCAAAAGGGTGTCAAGCAGTTCAACCTGCTCTTCTCACCGGAATTTCTTCGTGAGAGCAAAGCCCTCTACGACAATCTTTTCCCCTCGCGCATCATTGTGGGGTATCCAAAGATTATCAGTGGTTTTGCACACGAAAACGATGCCATCAGCAAGGTGACAGAGCCTGAGAAGATGAAGCAGGCCGCCGAAACATTCGCCGGACTTCTGCAACAGGGTGCCATCAAGGAAGACATTCCCACGCTCTTCATGGGAATGAAGGAAGCCGAGGCCGTGAAACTCTTTGCCAACACCTATTTGGCTTTGCGCGTAAGCTATTTCAATGAACTCGACACTTACGCCGAGGTGAAGGGCCTCGACTCGCAGGCCATCATACAAGGCATTGGCCTCGACCCGCGCATCGGCACCCACTACAACAACCCCTCGTTCGGATATGGCGGCTATTGTCTGCCCAAGGACACCAAGCAGTTGCTGGCCAACTACGAGAGCGTGCCTCAGCAGATGATGTCGGCCATCGTGGAGAGCAACCGCACAAGGAAAGATTTTATTGCCGACCAAGTGCTGAAAAAGGCTGGCTATTACGACTATACCACGGGAAGCCACTATAACCAGGCTTCCGAGAAAAGCGTCACTATCGGCGTGTTCCGACTCACTATGAAGTCCAATTCCGACAACTTCCGCCAGAGCAGCATACAAGGTGTGATGAAGCGCATCAAGGCAAAGGGCGCCACCGTCATCATCTATGAACCCACCCTCCAAGACGGAACCACTTTCTTCGGAAGCCTCGTCGTCAATGACATTTCCCGTTTCAAGCAGCTGAGCGACGCCATCATCGCCAACCGCTACGACCAAGTCCTCGATGACGTCCAGGAAAAAGTTTATACCCGCGATTTGTTCCGCAGGGATTGAGAAGTATCGTTTTTTACATCAAAACACTAAATAATAATATGCTTGAAAAGCAGAAGCGTTATATTTTAGAACATGCGCCCAAAAACATTTTGCGTTTGTATACTATTGTTAAAGGTAGAAAAGTAAAATATTTTTGTCCGTGTTGTAGAAAATGGCACCCACAGATGATTGACGGCCAATTTTGGAATGAACCCCATCGTTTCAATCCCGACCGTTATAAAACAGAGCGCCAGGATGTTGTTTGTCCCTTTTGTTATTCCTTACCTCGTCATCGTATTTTAGTGGACTGGATTGAAGATCACTTATCATTGTTTCGGAACAAAAGAATTCTTCATTTCGCTCAAGAGTATTCATTAAAAAAATACTTTAAAAGGAACCATATTTCGGTAACAACTGCAGACTTATATGAAAAAGCAGATCTGCAAATAGACTTGCTTAATACAGGGTTGGCGGACAAGTCTTATGATGTTATCATTTGCAACCATGTCCTTGAGCATGTGGATGATTACAAAAAAGGACTTCTCGAATTGCATAGAATACTCGCAGACGATGGTATTTTGATCATTTCATTTCCCATAGAAGAATCTTATTCGACGGTTAAGGAGGATCCAAGAATTATCACTCCAGAAGAACGTTTGAAAGCGTTTGGCCAAAATGACCACCTTCGGGTCTTTGGCAGGGATAGTGAAAAGATCATCAGTAATTGTGGTTTCCATGTTGAAAGGATTGACGGCAACCTTTGTCCGCATGACATCATGCCAGTTGTCGGTCCAGCAGATTACGACGCGAATTATCTGTTCTTGTGTAGGAAGAGCATATAAAAATGACTTGATGAAAAAGGATGCAACAAATATCGGACATGATGTGTCTTGGTTGAGTCCTTCTATAAAAGTAGATGAAACTTTTCGGACATTTTTGTAATAAGTGTCGTTTGATAATCGTTTCTTAAAATGGCCGTAAAAGTAACAATTTGTGTTCCATTCTATAATGTAGAACCTTTTTTTGAACGTTGTATTCGTAGCCTCTTTGAACAAACGTATGACGATTTAGAATACATTTTTGTTGATGATGGTTCGCCAGATAATTGCATCAAAATATTGAATGAGACACAATGTGATTATCCTGAACGCATTCCACATGTGCAAATTTTTCGACATGAAAAGAACCGTGGGATCTCTGCCGCAAGAAATACGGCTGTTGCTCATTGCCATACTGATTTCCTCCTTCATGTTGATTCTGATGATTTTCTTGAAACTGATGCAGTAGAGAAATTGGTGAGGGAACAACAAAAGGACGATTATGACATAGTAACTGGAAACGGGACAATTTTTTATGAGGACAGGACGGAGGTGTTGCGCAATAATGAGCATATGAGAAAAGACCAACTAATTAAAGAATACATTAAGCCGACCTTCAATCATGTGTTGTGGGGAAGGTTAATCAGAACAACGCTTTATACCAATAATCATCTGACAGCCCTTGAAGGTTATGATATAGGAGAAGACCACCAGGTGGTACCCTGCTTATTCTATTATGCCCAAAAAGTATCTTCCATAAACGACTGCATTTATAACTACAACCGCATGAATAGCCAATCCTATATGGCACAGATCTTATTGGAAGAAAACTTTTCAAATTGGCTTGTTCATGAACTGAAGGCATTTGAGATACTACATGACTTTTTTTTTCATCGTGGAGAACAGGATTATTGCCGGAGTGTTGCAATTGAATTGGCGAACCTTTTATACAAAGCAACGCCGGCTTTTGTAATATGGAAACAAAAAAAAGAATTTCATTTTGCGTGGTCATACTTTTATCGTATAAGCAACAAATACAAAGGTGTTACTCCGAAAAATAAAATAGAAGCATTTGTGAAGAGGAATTATTATCTTTACTCTTTTGTCAGGGCTGTCAGATATGGTTCCTTAATTAAGAAATTTTGAAAATTTAAAATCTATGTGCCGACACTTATAGGGTGCTAAGTTTGCGTAAGTTGTGTCATTGTTTTTAAAACAAATATGTTGAGTTATTCCGTTTCCATGTTAGTCGTTATTGTTTTAGTTTGTCTCTCATATAAGACAAACTAAATGTTGTGGCTTTTTTCCTGCATAAATTGAGGAATAATCGAATTATTTGAGTTTCTTGAATACCGTTCTAACCATAATGAAGTTGATGGGAACAGCAATGCAATACATGGGGATGGGCGCGTATTCCTTATCAACTCCTAGGAAAATAAAGAAATTAAGAAGTAATACCTGTATCACGTAATTACATATGTGCGCTGCAGTGAAACCGATACCGTTTTTCACACTCTTTTCTTTTTTGAAGGTGAATTTCGCCGTCAGCCAGTAATTGACTATGAAGCTTATTAAATACCCAATGGAAAAGGCAATGCTTACATTGATTTGCTTTTGCAGAACCCAATAAATAGCATAATTCAGTATGGTGGAAACAATGCCGACAATGGCGAAACGTATCATTTCCAAATATGTCTTTTTATTGAACATAGTGAGTTATATGAGAATTGTTCGCTGCAAATTTATTCCTTTTTTTTATTTCAGACAATTTTTTGATAAATAATTATTGAAAATAGTCTCTTATTTGTCGGTTAAATTATTGAAGTGATTTTATGAAGGCCGTTATTTTAGCAGGTGGTATGGGAACACGTTTGTCTGAAGTTACAAATGTCATTCCAAAACCTATGGTGGAAATTGGTGGCAAGCCTATTCTTTGGCACATTATGAAAATTTACAGTCACTATGGTATTAATGACTTTGTGATTTGTTGTGGTTATTTGCAATATGTTATCAAAGAGTACTTTGCCAATTATTTCAGGCACAACAGCGACATGACCGTCGATTTGTCTGATAACAGCATAAAAGTCTTGGACTCACATTCCGAAAAATGGAAAGTGACGATGATTGACACCGGACTTCATACAATGACGGGCGGTCGGATAAAAAGAATTCAGAAATATATAGGAAAGGAACCTTTCTGTTTGACGTATGGTGATGGAGTGGCCGACATCAACATTGCAGAAACGATTAAATGTCACGAGGAATCAAAGAAATTCCTCAGCATGACGGCCTACCAGCCAGGAGGAAGATTGGGCGTGTTGGATATTTCCGAAGATGGAACCCTTAAGTCCTTCATTGAGAAACCGCAGGAAAGTGGTACTTGGATAAACGCAGGCTTTTTCGTCTGTGAGCCGGAAGTCTTTGATGTGTTGGAAGGAGACCATGAGATGTTTGAGCGCGAACCGATGCAACGCTTGGTGGCCCAACATCAGATACATGTTTATAAACATACAGGTTTCTGGAAACCCATGGACACTCTAAGAGACAATGTAGAGTTAAACAAATTGTGGAATGATAACCAGGCCCCATGGAAGGTCTGGTAATTTAATATTGAAAGACATGGCATTTAATCATATCTTCAAAAACAAACGTGTCCTTATTACTGGTAATACTGGTTTTAAGGGCACTTGGATTTCTACATGGTTGCACATGATGGGCGCGGATGTTTACGGGTATTCCTTGGACATTCCCACCTCTCCGTCGATGTATGAGGCCATAGGATTGTCAAACAAGATACACCAACATTTCGGTGATATTCGTGACAAAGAAGAGTTCAACCAATATGTTCAGTCTGTAAAACCCGATTTCCTGATTCATTTGGCCGCGCAGGCACTTGTCTTGACCTCATATCAAGAACCTTTCAACACCATCTCGACAAATGTGATGGGCACGGCCGTCGTTTGTGAGGCCATCAAGAACATTTCTTGGGATTGTACTTGTGTCTTGATAACAAGCGACAAGGCATACGACAATGTGGAATGGATATGGGGTTATAGGGAAACAGACAGGTTGGGGGGCAAGGACATTTACTCAGGCTCCAAGGGCGCTGCTGAACTTGTTATAAAAAGTTATTGGCACTCGTTCATCAAAAACATGTCTAATATTAAATTTGGCGTGACTCGAGCCGGAAATGTAATTGGCGGCGGCGACTGGGCGAAAGACAGAATAGTCGTGGACTGTATTAAGGCTTTCTCAGAAAACAAACAGGTTGAAATCCGCAGTCCCAAAGCGACACGCCCCTGGCAACATGTTCTGGAGCCTTTAAGCGGGTACCTCACGCTGGCCCAATACTTGTCGGAAGGCAAGTGCGAGAACGGTGAAGCCTATAATTTCGGCCCGCGTGCTGAACAAACGAAAACAGTCTTACAATTAGTGCAGGACATGGCCGCACTGTGGGGGTTGGAAAAGGAAACTGCAGCCAAGGTAACGGCAAATGTTCCGTTCCACGAGGCCACTTTGCTCAAACTTAATTGCGACAAGGCCTTGGCATACCTTCACTGGCAGTCAACACTGCACTATGAACAGTGTGTCAGCTTCATTGTAGATTGGTATCATGCTTTTTACATGGAGAGTAATTGCGACATGTTTGAGCTTACCTCTCAGCAAATAGCAAAATACGTTGCCTTAGCTCAAAGTCAAAACATTGAATGGTCGTTGTAGAGATGGAAGGAGTTTCTTTATATCCCTTGAAAAGAATAGCTGTGCCAAAAGGGGATGTGTTGCATGCCCTGAAATCGGTCGATGACGGATTTGCAGGGTTTGGTGAAGCCTATTTCACCCAAATAGAACCAGGAAAGGCAAAAGGGTGGAAACGTCATAACCGAATGATACTCAATCTAGTAGTTGTTGTAGGGAGAGTGAAATTTGTTATTTATGATGACCGCCAAGGAAGCAAGACACAAGGTGAGTTCGTCGAAGTGACCCTTTCACCCGAGGACAATTATCAGCGCCTTACGGTAGATTCCGGTTTGTGGATGGCATTTTATGGAGCCGACGAACAAACCTCTTTGCTGATGGACATCATTCCTGAGCCTCATGATGACCAAGAAGCTGACAAGAAAGATTTATCCGATATTCCTTATCAATGGGAATGAAGTATTCTGGAACTATATTTATACCTTGAGTCCTTCCCGAAGGAAACTCCAGCGCTTTATGTGGAAGACTTATAGAAGGGCTGTAACTTAATTGACTATAATATTATATATCAAACCATTATCTTCAATCTTTCAGTGCGTAAATTGAAGATTTGGTTTTATTACTTGAGTAAGTAGAATGAAAGTATTGATAACAGGTGCCACAGGGTTTGTCGGCAAAACGCTTGTGCCATATCTGTTTCATCATGGCATCAAAGACATTTGTCTTTTGATACGAAATAAAGAAAAGGCAGACAGGCTTTTTGCAGAACAGAATTTAAAATATATCATCAATACAAACGACAGTTGGCAACAGGAAGTGGTGGATTACAATCCCGATGTGGTCATTCACATGGCCACTTTGTTCACGGGGAAATGTGATGCGGCCACCTGTAAGGAGATTGTGAACACAAACATTTTACTCACGACGCAACTTCTTGAGTCACTTTCACATACTACTTGTAAATACTTCATCAATATTGGGACGTTCACTGAGTTTTTGTTTGGTAATGAACATTATTTTTCCAATAATCTCTATTCTGCCTCAAAAACAGCTGTCCGCCCCATCATTCAGTTTTTCCAGACACGTAGCACATGGAAATGGATTAATGTTATTGTTTATACACCATACGGAAGGAAAAACGAGCAGAAAAAGGTTATAGATTATTTGAGAGATGCTTTGGGATCGGAAGCTCCCGTTGGTTTCAGCGAGGGATTGCAAATCCTTGATTTCATACATGTTGACGACATGGCCGATTTCTTCTATAATCTCTTAAATCGTTTAGATGAACTGAAAGAGCCTTATTATCAATTCCATCTTGGTACAGGAACAGGACATTCGCTCAGGGAAGTAGCCCTTGTGATGGAAAAGGTTTCTGGAAAAAAAATAAATGCAAATTGGGGCTTTTATCCTTATCGCAAATATGATACAATGTATGCTGTTGCACCTATTGCAAAGAATTTAGAGCTGTTAGGTTGGAAAAACCACATAGGACTTGAAGAAGGCATTAAAATATATTTGGAAGAGAATGAGCGAAATGTCTAAAACACCAAGATTGGTAATTTCTATTCCATGCTTCAACGAAGAGGCAGTATTGGAAGATACCACAAACAAACTTGAGGCTTACTTGGACCAGCTGGTTGCTGATAATATAGTGTCCTCTGATAGTATGATACTTTTCTCCAGCAATGGTTCAACAGATGATACGTGGCCAATCATTGAACGTTTGCATGAAACAAGCAAATATGTGTCTGGCATTAAGCTTGCTTCAAACGTGGGCTTTCAGAACAACCTTATGGCAGGAATGACCGTTGCAAAGGATTATGGTGATGTCATTGTTACAATGGACGCTGATCTGCAAGATGATTATACCGTTATACCCGAAATGTTGAAATGCTGGCAACAAGGGTGCGATGTCGTTTATGGGGTCCGCAAGGAACGCAAGACAGACACATGGCTGAAGAGGAATACCGCTCTTGCTTTCTATCGCGTAATGAACTTCCTGGGCGTCAATACCATTTATAATCATGCTGATTTTCGGTTGATGAGCAAGAGGTTTGTGGAGGAAGTGTCCAAGTACCGCGAGAGGAATTTGTTTTTGAGAGGGCTGGTCCCACTCATCGGGTATAAGTCGGCCAAGGTATATTATAATCGTAAGGAGCGTGAACTTGGAGAAACAAAGTTCAATTATGCAGGACTGGTAAATTTGGCATTAGATGGGATTACTTCTGTAAGTGTAAAACCTGTCCGCATGGTGTTTTCTCTTGGGCTTGTTTTTGTGTTGTTGTCCATCTTGATACTTATTTACGTTATATTTCAACGTTTTTACCGTGATGTTCCCATGGGCTGGGCCTCCATCGTTTTGTCTGTATGGTTTTGTACTGGGGTCTTACTGATGGGATTAGGTATTATTGGAGAGTATATCGGTAAAATTTATATTGAAGTGAAAGACCGTCCTCGGTTCAACATTGAAAAGAAACTGATATGAAATCATTCCTTAGGAGCATCCTGCAAAGCAAGTGGGTGGTTTTCTTGCTGCTTGTCGCTTTCATCATGTTTTACGTGATGAATGTCTTTGTTCCGTTCTTTAATGATGACATCGACTATATGTACCATCCTACGGCAAACGGCTATGAAAGGTACCAACATTTTTCCGATGTCTTCAAAGATACTTATATCTCCTATTTTTTCAATAACGGGCGGTTGCTCTGCTCGTTTTTGATTATTCTCTATTCCGGTGTTTTGGGCGATTTCTTGTTTAATATCATAAATACAGTTACTTTTGTTCTTATGATATTGCTCATCGGCTATTATTCAATTCCCAAGGGAATGGAGAAGAAACTTGATTGCTGGGTCGTCGTTTTGTTGTCGTTTTATATTTTTACACCTGGAAACCGAACATATTGCTTATATTATTGGTGTGCCGGAGCAGGCACCTATGTGGTAAGTGGTCTTGTCTCAATTATTTATTTGTTGCTTGTCAGGAACTTGTCCAAGCGGTCGGGTATAAGTGTCCTCAAATACGCCCTTCTGGTAATAACAGGTGTTTGTTTTGGACTTGAACATGAGATGCTCGCATTTGCCTTATGCGGAGCAACATTTTTATATTATGCCTTTCATAGAAATGAAATCACACGGCCGTTGTTTGTCTTCTACGTTGCTTTTGTAGTCGGTTTCTTGATTAATGCTTTGTCTCCGGCAATTTTGTCAAGAGGCGGTTTGGACAACGGGTCAATACGTCTTTCAAACATGTTCGCTTTCTTGGCGAAAAATCTTTTGGAGGCAAAGGCTTTATATCTTTTTGTTTTGTTTTTAATTATAGGAAAGTTCAAGGGGGTAAAGCTAAAGACTTTTATAAAAGAAAACTTGTTGGTTTTCTGGGCTTTGTTGTTCTCTTTTGTTCCTTTAATGTTTACGGGGCAAGGTGGAAGGGTGGTCTTTGGTGTGGAGTTTTTCTCTATCATCCTGTTGTCAAACCTTGTGGGCCAAATTGGCGTTAAGAACAGAAAACCACAGTTGTATAGATGGAGCTTTTATTTGTCATGCCTGTTTGTCCTTTATTTCTCGGTAGTCACTTATGAGTCGTGCAAGAAATGGACAGCAATCAATAAGGTAGTGGACAATTATTTTCATTCTTCAACTGAAACACAGCGTTTTGATGTTTACACAGGAACAGCCCTTACCGATTATTATTCCATAGACATGGCCAACTTCTTTGGGAATATTGGCACGAAAACCCGTTTCGGTGATGTCAAGCGTGTTGATTTCGGAAGTAAGACGTCAAAGGCAATCCAGGCTATACCAAGCCTTGAAGTAGAGAAAATCATTGAGAATTGTGGGGAAAAGTTGGATGAAAAGTATTTGATACCTGGCGACATGGAAGTGTATGATTACCCACAACTTGGTTTCTTGTTAATACAATGTGATTCAACTAAATTAAGACGTGTTTACAACCATAAAATCGGCAAGAAACGTCATTTTTCGCTCATCCCGGCTATCTCTCAAACAACGAAGAACAGCCATAAATACATGTATGAAATAGATAACCCGGACTTCAAATACCGGTATCTTTTACTTAAGAAATCCTTTGAGATGTTTGAATACGACAGCATTTTTATTGCTGAAGACAAATGCCCGCCAGAAGGTATAAGGCGTATCAAAGGTTCATAAAATCAGGAAAACCATCTTCTTTCTCCGATGCCTTTCAACAGTTTTAACTTCTGGCTTGTTTTTCCTTTTCTCTTCTGCCTTTACTGGTTCATCCCCAGCAAATACAGGGTGGCGAAGAAATGGTATCTGATACTTGTCAGCTACCTGCTTTATATGAATTGGAAGCCGGCATTCGCGGTCGTTCTTTTTTATGTCACCGCGGTTACGTTCTTAGGGGGCAGATTGTTTGAGACTCAAGGCAGGAAAAAAGTGTTGGTTTGCGTAGCCGGATTGTTGTCGTTACTGCCTCTTTTGTTGTTCAAGTATTACAACTTCATCAATGATAATCTTTCGGCAGGACTTGAGCTGGCTGGCCTTCATTTCGCCATGCCAGGGCTTAACTGGGCTGTTCCTGTGGGAATCTCGTTTTTCACCTTTCAAGCTGTAGGTTATTTATTTGACGTTTATTATAAGCGGATAGAAGTTGAGAAGTCTTTTACGGATTATGTTCTCTTTGTGTCATTCTTTCCTCAAATCGCCTCCGGCCCAATCAGCAAGGCTTCGGAACTTTTACCTCAAATCAAAAATCCCAGGCCGTTCCGCTATGATCAAGGGGTGGCGGGGTTGAAATTGCTCTTATGGGGAATGTTTCTTAAGACTGTCATTGCCGACAGGTTGGGAATGTATGTTGATTCCATTTATCCGGAATATGTACATTACTCCGGAAAAATATGCCTCTTAGGGAGTTTTTTCTATTCCATCCAGATTTATGCCGACTTCGCTGGTTATTCTTTTATGGCAATGGGTGTTGCGAAGACATTGGGTTTTGACCTCATCAACAATTTCCGCCGTCCTTATTTTTCTGTCAGTGTCACTGACTTCTGGAGACGATGGCATATCTCACTCTCCCGCTGGCTGAAGGACTATGTTTACATCCCGATGGGTGGAAGCAGGTGCAGCAGACGGCGTAACTATTGGAATATTTTCGTTACCTTTCTGGTAAGTGGTATTTGGCATGGCGCCAACTGGACTTTCATTGTTTGGGGTATGATTCATGGATTGGCGCAAATCATAGAAAAAGCCATGAACTGGCAGAGATATACGGGACACTCCATCTTCGTTAAGACGGCCAAGGTGCTTGCTACCTTTATGGTGGTGAATTTCGCGTGGATTTTCTTCCGTATGCCGACGTTGCATGATGCTTGCGGACTGATAGGACGCATCTTCACTAACTTCACTGACGCATGTTCATTGTCAGATTACAAATTGTCCGTCCTGTTGGCCATACCTTTGCTCAAGGATGTTTACGACGAATGGCTGGTGGGCAAACTGCAAGCTCTAAACTGTGCTTTTGTCAGGATGTCTGTATATGTTTCCTTATTTGTCTTGATATTGTTGTTGGGCATTCTCAGCAGCGGGCAGTTTATCTATGTAAGTTTCTGAAATGAGAAAGTTCATCCTTCGCGTTTTGCTCTTTTTTGCCCTTGTCGCTGTTGTTGATGTAATAATTGGCAAAGGTTTCGACTATTGCCTTGGTCACTTGAAAGGCGGACAATATCAAAGCTTGCAATACGCTATGAAGGAAACGAAGGCCGATGTCCTGGTGTTTGGCTCGTCAAGGGCTATCAACCATTATGTGCCTCAAATCATTGAAGATTCTCTTGGGCTGACGTGTTATAATTGCGGTTTTCATGCACAGGGCGTCATTTTCCAATATGGCAGGCTCCACTACATTTTGAACCGTTATCATCCTAAATTGGTCATTTACGACGTTGAATATCATTTCGACATGGGTGATGGACCTAATGAACGTTACCTGGACATGCTCAAGCCCTATTGTTCTGATACTTGTATCAGCAATTATGTGAAAATATTTTCCGAGGCAGAGTATTATAAAAACTTCTCCCGCCTTTACCGCTATAATTCCAATTTCATCGACATGTTGAAAGACATGAAAACAGGAGGCATGCATAGCGAGAACGGTTTTGAGCCACTGACAGGAAACATGGATTATGAGGTTGAGATGAAAGACATCCCTCCGGTGACGGTTGACAGCGTGAAAATGCTTTATGTGAGAAAAATGGTGGAAGACTGCCGCCGGAACGGTGTGCCCGTAGTCTTTGCCATCTCTCCCCGTTACGAGGCTGCGACTTCACGAGTGCATGAACCGTTCAAGAAATTGTGCCGGGAACTGGATGTTCCTTGTTATGATTATTTCACCGATACCCTGTTCCAAAATCACAAGGAGTTGTTTGCCAATTCCAAGCACCTGAACAGGGAAGGGGCCATTCTTTATACCAAGAAGCTCATTGAGCATCTTCATGGTTTTCAGTAATTTATTGTGATTTATTAATACTGAATAAACTTTACATTATCATTGTTTTTCGCATGTTTTTATAACTTTTTGGTTATTTGATGATAGATGTATAAGGTAGGTATTATAACAACTTTCCGCCAGCCTAACTGGGGTTCGGTACTACAAGCTTATGCATTGCAGAAGGTCATTGATGACATGGGGCATGAGGCTTGGTTGATTGACTATCAGTACCCCAACGAATTCCATTATTCTAGTGGCATTCCAAGGAATCGATCGCGGCTAAGAAACCTGCCTGGCGACATTTTCAACCGCATAAAAATAGCATTTGGCCAGATGCCGGAAAGAAAAATGGTGTTGTTGGAAAGGTTCATAAAGGATAATATGAGGCTGACGCAGAGATACATGTCGTATGAAGATTTGCATCAATCCCCTCCCGTCTTTGATGTCTATATCGCGGGCAGCGATCAGATATGGAACCCTCAGACCATGATGGGAGACATGAGTTACCTTCTGGACTTTGCTCCCGAAAGCTCCCTAAAATTCTCATACGCTTCCTCTTTTTCCGGCGTTAATGTTCCAGAAAAGTATAAAACAGATTACCAGAATAACCTTAATCGTTTGTCGGAAATATCAGTACGGGAAGATAATGGAGTTAAGGCCGTGAGAGAATTGACTGGCAGGGAGGCGACTGTTGTTCTCGACCCCACATTATTGCTTGACAAAGAACATTGGCTGAGGTTTGCTGATAAAGCAAGAACAGTTCAACTTCCTGACAAATTCATTCTTTGTTATATGTTGGGATACACATATAATCCTGATGAAACCATGAGCCGCGTTTTATGTCAGTTGCAGCAACAATATGGAATGCCCATCGTGGCATTGAATACGCTCCCATCTTCATTCAAGGGTGACTTTTTCAGATTGCCGAAGAATTATGGAGTTGGCATTGAGGAGTTCCTTTTTTTGTTGAACCGTGCTTCCATTATCGCCACCTCGTCATTCCACGGCACTGCATTCGCCATTAATCTTGGCAAACCCTTCATTGCCGTTGCTGACGGGAAAGCAGATGACGACGGCAGGATATCCTCTTTTATGGATAAGATGCGGTTGCAACGTCAGATAGTAAAGTCAACAGATGTCATTTCTGAACTCTGCCCTTATTATAACGAGGAAGAGTCGAAGAAGCAGTTGAATAGCCTGCGCGACATGTCTTATAATTATTTAGTGGAGTCATTAGTTTCTTGAATATGGATGACAATAATATTTTGGTCACTTCTCCATTGCTACCCGACCTTGATGAGTTTCAAGGGCTTTTAAAAGAGATATGGGAGTCAAAATGGATTACTAATAATGGATCTTTCCACCAGCAGCTGGAAAAAGCGTTGGCAAAGTATTTAAAAGTACCATACGTGAGTTTGTTCACAAATGGTACCCTACCTTTGATTACTGCATTGCAGGCACTCCGTATTACGGGTGAAGTCATCACAACACCTTATAGTTTTGTTGCCACGACCCACGCACTATGGTGGAATGGTATAAAACCTGTTTTTGTTGATATCAAGTGGGAAACAGGTTGTATAGACCCAGATAAAGTTGAGGCGGCCATCACTCCTAAGACAACCGCCATCATGCCCGTTCATGTTTATGGAAAGCCATGTGACACGCAGGCAATTCAAGACATAGCCGATAAATATGGTTTGAAGGTTATTTATGATGCTGCCCATGCTTTCGGTGTGGAAGTCAATGGCGAGTCTGTCCTTAACGCAGGGGACATGGCGACTCTTTCTTTCCATGCCACAAAGGTATATAATACCATTGAAGGTGGTGCCATGGTGATGCACGATGAGAAGACCAAAAAACGTATTGACTATTTGAAGAATTTCGGATTCGCGGGAGAAACAGAAGTCGTGGCTCCCGGTATCAATTCAAAAATGGATGAAATACGTTCGGCTTATGGCCTGCTCAATTTGAAAATTGTAGATGCAGCCATTGAAGCCCGCCATCAAGTTGCCATTAAGTATCGTGAAGCATTGCGCGGCGTAGAGGGTATAGAGTTTTGGAATGACTTGCCCGGCGTGCGTCATAACTACAGCTATTTCCCCATTTTCGTTCATGCTGAAGAATACGGCATGTCGCGCGATGACTTGTATTTAAAGATGTGTGAGAAAGGCATTTACGGCAGACGATATTTTTATCCGCTGATTAGTGAGTTTTCAACTTATCGTGGGTTAGAAAGTGCTCAGCCTGAAAACCTTCCAGTGGCTCATGCCATGGCCGACAAAGTCATTTGTCTCCCCATGCATCATACTTTGAAAAATAAGGACGTTGATAGAGTTATAAGTGTTATAAAGTCAAGATAGTCTAGGTTTGTTTTGCTGTCCCATAGAAGAATTGTAATTAGCAAATAATGTAAATTTATGCCAATGAATTGCGCTCAAGACAATAATCCGTTGGTTTCCATTCTTGTTCCCGTTTATAATGTGGAAGAATATATTGAACGGTGTGTCCGTTCTATTTTTGGGCAGACTTACGATAATCTTGAGTTCTTGTTCGTTGATGATTGTTGCACTGATGACAGCATTAACATTTTGGAACGTGTGATTAAGGATTACCCGCACCTTCAGCAACGTATACGGGTTTTACATCACGAAAAAAACAGAGGACTTTCCGCAGCCAGAAACACTTTAATGTATAATAGCACTGGCGAGTTTGTTTATCATGTGGATTCTGACGACTGGTTGGAACCCTTTGCTGTTGAGAAGCTTGTTGAGAAACAGTTGGAAACTGATGCTGATATTGTTGTCGGGAAATGGGATGTTTATCTACCCAATGGGGAGATCTTTAAAAATGAAATAACTGGCTGCGAGTTAGAGCCTTTGAAATATATAGAAGCCTCTCTTTCTATGAAGGTAAGTTGCACCATGTGGAACAGGTTGATAAGACATAGCTTGTATGTGGATAATCATATCAGATGGGGTGAAAGCATGTGGCGGGAGGATTATTCTACCTTACTGAAAGTTTATTATTTTGCAAAATCTACATCCTATGTTGACAATGTGTTATATCATTATGATCTACGGAGAAATACATCCATAAGGAATTTGGAGAAAAAGAATATTACTCTTTATTCTCAGGCTTTTTGTTATGAGAGCGATATTTTTTCGTTCTTTTCAAACAAGGAACCAATATTGTTAGAGAAAGCTTTGGGTTATCCCATAATAAAAAGACATGATATGCTTAGAGATTCTCTTTATAGAGGCGATAAGAATGCTTATCGTTTTATCGTAATGAAAAAAAAAGAGACAGACCATTCCCAATGGCATCTTATAAGATGGGACAATCCATTAGTCCATTTTGTTGAGTCTCATTATCATATACATAGATTTAAAAAAAAGTGTGGTCGGCTGAAGAGACGGCTTTTGTCATTTCGCTAAGGACGTAAATCGTTATTTATGATGAAAAAATTGTTGATTATAGGTGCCAGGGGGTGGGGGCGTGAAGTCCACAACATGTTGCCAGGTTGTATCGGTTTTGGAACAGATTATGTTGTAAAGGGCTTTCTTGACGATAATGCCCAAGCCTTGGACGGGATGCCGGGTTATCCTCCAATCATAGACAGCGTGGAACACTATGTTCCTGAGGCAGATGATGTGTTTGTGTGTGCTTTAGGAGATGTCAAATGGAAAAAGCACTACGCCGATATTATTCTAAAGAAAGGCGGTCGGTTCATCAACATCATCCATGAAACGGTGACATTTGGGAAAAATACAGTGCTTGGTAATGGCTGTATCTTATGTGAGCATGTCGGGATTTCTTGTGATATTTCTATTGGCGACTTTGTGACAATGCAAGATTATACGTTAATTGGACATGATGCGCAAATTGGAAATTATTGTCATTTAGGTACAAGAACATTTATGGGGGGCGGTTCTCAGCTCGCCAATCTTACAACCCTCCAGACAAATGCGATTATTCTCCCACATGTAAAAGTAGGTGAGGGGTGTATGGTTGGTGCCGGGGCTGTGGTAATCAGGAAAGTGAAAGATGCAACGACAGTTTATGGAAATCCTGCTAAGGTGTTAAAGTATTAGTTTTAAGATAATCAGAATGTTTAATTAAATTATTTTTGAAATGAATATTAAAGAATTTGTTGAAAATTTTGCCGATCAGTTTGATGATACTGATGTTAGTGAGTTCAAGGCCGAAACAGTTTTTAAAGAGTTAGACGAGTGGTCTTCGCTTATTGCCTTGAGTATTATAGCAATGATTGACGAGGAGTATGATGTTACCATTAAGGGTGATGATATCCGTAACGCCTCAACCATAGAGGAGTTGTATGAAATTGTAAAAGCTAAGGCATAACCAATGGCCTATATGTCTATTCCGCATGTCGCGATTAAAGGAATTGCGGCATGCGTTCCTCCACAGATTGAAGAGGTAAAAGAAATTCCTTTTTACGCTGAGGGTGAAGCTGATGCTGTTATTGCTACAACGGGCGTTGAACGCAAGCATGTGGTAAGGAGTGATGGTATAACCGGGTCTGATCTTTGCTTGAAAGCTACCGAAGTTCTACTTGCTGAACTTGGGTGGGAGCGAGATTCTGTTGACGCTATTGTCTATGTGACACAGACACCAGACTACCTCTCGCCCCCAACAGTGTTTATCATGCACGACAAATTGAATTTGTCGAACAATTGTATGGCTATAGACATTAACCACGGTTGTCCGGGGTGGGTGATAGGACTAAACTCTTTAGTATCTTTAATGAGTCATGGTACTATTAAGCGTGCCTTATTGCTTGACGGGGATAATATTACTTCGACACATTATGCATTGGACCGTGAGTCGCGTCCCCTTTTCGGTGATTGTGGCACAGCAACGGCATTGGAATACAATGAGGACGCACCTCCCATGTTGTTTGAGATTGGCACCAAAAGCAAGGATGGCAAAGCGCTTATGCATGAAAGAGGGGGGTGGAGAAATCCCTACACATTAGAGACGTATAAAAGGGAATTGGAACTACGCTCTGGTTTGATGACGATGGAAACCGTCACAGATTCAATGGATGGCATGAGCGTATTCTCCTTCGGCATTACCATGCCTCCAAAAAGCATGAAGAAACTATGTGAAGAGTACAATATTGACATAAATGAAATAGACAAGCTCGTTCTTCATCAAGCTAATCAATTCATTGTTAATAGGATAGCTAAGAAAATGAAGGTGGATTTATCCAAAGTGCCAATAAGCTTAAAGAACTATGGCAATACAACCAGTGCCAGCATTCCTCTTACAATAGTCTCACAGTGTGCTGATGATTACAAGAAGAAGCAAAAGACCCTTGCCTGTGGTTTTGGAACTGGCCTTTCATGGGCTTCGGTTTACTTTGAGACCGAAAACCTTATTTGCCCCGAGGTTATAATTTATTAATGATTATGTATAATCCCTATTCTTTAGAAAACAAGACAATTCTTGTGACAGGCGGCTCTTCGGGCATTGGCCGGGCAACAGCCATAGAGTGCAGCCGACTTGGTGCCAACGTGGTGATAACCGCGCGCAACGAAAATAGGCTCAAACAGACTTTTGATGAGCTAGATGTCACCATGGGGCAGAAGCATCAGTTGATCACTGCTGATGTGTCAACCAGTGAAGGCATAGATTCCTTGGTTTCAAGCCTTCCTGGCCTTGATGGCTTTTCAAGCAATGCCGGCATGGCTGTTGGCAATAAGCCTATAAAGTTTATTATGGATGATGACATGAAGGCCATCATGCAGATAAATGTGTTGTCACACGCCTTGCTGACAAAGCTTCTTTTTAAGAAAAAACTATTAAATAAGAACGCCTCATGTGTCTTCACTGCGTCAATAGGAGGTGTGGTTTCTCATGGACCAGGTAATGCCATTTACGGTATGTCGAAAGCATCTTTGGATACATTCGTAAAGTATGCAGCCATAGAGCTCGCTCCCCGTGGTATTCGTTGTAACAGTGTTTGCCCCGGCATGATAGAAACCCCTCTTATTAATCTAAGTGCGCTGACTGATGAGGACAAGGCCGTTGATGCTGACAAGTATTTGCTGAAACGCTATGGGCAGCCTGTTGAGGTGGCTCGTACAACTGCTTTCCTGCTTTCGGATGCTTCGTCATTCATCACAGGTGCTTCCATCGTCATAGATGGAGGGTATTCGATAAATCATTGATAGCATGGCTTTTTTAGAAATCAACCATATAGAGATAAAAGGGGTGGCCACAACTGTTCCAAAGGGAGTGAAAGTGGCCCGTGAGCAGCCTTTCTTCACTGAAGTGGAGGCTGAGAATTTCACGAATGTCACCGGTGTCATCAGCTCGCATGTGGCTCCTGCAGATATGACGCTCTCTGACCTATGTCAGGTCGCAGCCGAAAAACTGTTTGAGGCTTCTGGCTGGGAGCGCGAAAGCATCGACCTGATTATCTTTGTGTCCACTTCACGCGATTTCTACATTTGCCCCAACACGTCTAACATTCTTCAGAATAAATTGGGACTTCGAACAGAGGTCGTAGCTTTTGACCTGCCTTTTGCCTGCTCTGGCTACATTTATGGCCTGAGTGTTGCCGCGTCGATGATGCAAAATGGTCAGTTAAAACGCGCATTGCTCTGTGTTGGAGAGATGACCTCCAAAAACCAGTCAAGTCTGGACAAGACCGTATGGCCTCTGCATGGCGATGCCGCCAGTGCCACCTTGTTAGAGTATAATCCAGAATCCAAACACCCTATGCAGTTTAACCTTGGCGGCGATGGAGCTGGGTGGGAGACCATCATTTGCCGTGAGGTGGGTGTTCGCAATCCTACGACAACAGAATCCCTCGTGGTGAAGAAATATGATGAGGGCATTGAGCGCAATGCTACACAGTGTTCCATGGATGGTATGTCGGTGTTCTCTTTTGCCATCACCCGACCAGGCAAGTGCATCAAGGAACTGGCTGAGCATTTTGATTTTAATCTGCCTGACATTGATTATCTGCTCATTCATCAGGCTAACAAGATGATTGATGAGAAAATCCGCAAGAAACTGAAACTGTCAGAAGAGAAAGTCCCCTATAGTATGCCCTACTATGGAAACACCAGTTCCTGCACCATTCCCATTACCATGACCTCCCAGATACACGAAAAACTTGAAAAAGGTGAAAGTGAATTGGTGATGTGCGGTTTCGGTTCTGGCTTGTCATGGGGGGCTGCTCATGTCTTTACAGATAAAATTATTTGTTTGGAACCTATTGTGGTAGGGGAATGAAAGAATTAGAGAACAAAAATTCTATTATAACTGGTGCGAGAACGGGCATTGGCCGTGCTATCGTGGAAGCTTTCGCCAAGGAGGGATGTAATGTTTGGGCGATAGTCCATCGTGATGACGACCAGTTCAATCAAGAAATGTGTTCTTTGTCTCATCAATGTGGCGTGTGGATAAAAATCATCCATATAAATCTTGAAGACGAGGAAGACATCAAACGGGGCATGAGAGAGATTTCTTCTGAAAAGTTGCCCATCGATATTCTTGTAAACGGCGCCGGAATGACGAGTCCAAACCGTCTGATAGCAATGACTTCTTTAAAAGAAATGCGCCGGGTGATGCAAGTGAATTTCTTTGCCGCGATACAGTTATGTCAACATGTTTCAAAAACTATGCTTCGCCAAAAAAGTGGAAGCATCGTAAACATTGCGAGTGTGGCTGGCATTGACGGAGATTTGTCGCAGTTGGAGTATGGTGCGAGCAAGGCCGCCTTGATTTGTGCTACAAAAAAGATGGCCTACGAGTGGGGGGATTATGGAATTAGGGTTAATGCTGTTGCCCCTGGTCTTATAGACACCAAGATGTTAGGTGAAATGGACTCAAAAGTAGTTGACGAAATAGTGCGCAAAACAACTCTTCATAGAATTGGCACCCCAGATGAGATAGCGCAAATATGTGTGTTCCTCGCCAGCGAAAAATCTTCATACATCTCATCAGAAACCTTCAGAATTGACGGTGGGGGTACTAATTTCGTTTCCACATTTAAAAGGGCTTAGAATTAGCATGTGAAATGAGTGAACATTCAGAAAGATTAGTAAAACAGTGCTATGAGATGAAACTCAAAGCGTTGGAGATGGCGCGTAGTACCACTTTCGGTGCACATATTGGCGGAGGTTTCTCGGTGATGGAAATCATGGCGAGCCTTTACGATGTGGCCAACATTCCCTCAATGGCAGATGACTCAAGGGACAGAATTATTATGAGCAAGGCACATGGGGTCTTGGCTCTTTATACGACACTTTGGAAGAAAGGTTATATTACGGAGGAGGAACTGTCAACCTTTGAGTGTGACGGTTCACGTTTCTACGGACATTCCCATCGGGATTTAGAAAAAGGGATTGAGTATTCCGGGGGCAGCCTTGGGCTGGGATTGTCGTATGCCGTGGGTGTGGCAAGAGCCTGTAAGTTGAAAGGACTAGAGAACATAATTTATGTGGTGGTTGGTGACGGAGAGATGGATGAAGGCATTGTTTGGGAGGCACTTATGTCTATCATTCATTTCAAATTGGACAATGTCGTGGTCATCGTCGATAAGAATAATTATCAGTTAGATGGCCCCACAGAGGAGATTATGAACATAAACCCTATAGAAAAGAAATTGGAGGCTTTTGGTTTTGATGTCCAAACAGTAGACGGCCATTCCATAGAAGATTTAATTAATGTGCTTCCTAAGAAGACTGGTAATCCAAGGGTTGTTGTGGCTAAAACCGTTAAAGCCCATGGCATTTCTTTTTTGGAGAATAACAAGTTTTCGCATCAGTGCTTGCTGACCAAAAAGAAATACGAACAGGCCGTGGAAGAAATACAGCACGCATACTATGGAAAATAATCTAAATGTGAAATTGTTGTCCATGGCTGGTCAAGGCGGCAGCATTTTTGGCATTCAGCTCATGGAACTTATGAAAGTGCGCAATGACATCATTGTGCTCAGTGCCGACATGTCAACCCCTGCTGGTTTGGATAAGTTCAAGACCTCGTATCCCGATCATTTCATCAATGTAGGAATAGCTGAGCAGAATATGATTGGTCTGGCTGCCGGTTTGGCGGATGAGGGGTATAAGGTTATTTGCGTGGCGCAGGCCTGTTTCCTTACAATGCGTTGTTTCGAACAGGTGCGACAATTTGCTGGATATATGGGAATTCCTATAGTGCTGGTTGGTATTGGGGCGGGCCTGTCACTTCAATATATGGGAAACACACACTATGCCTTGGAGGACATTAGCTTAATGCGCACAATTCCTCACATGAGGGTGGTAGCACCGTGTGACTCATTAGAAAGCGTGAAAGCATTCGAATGTGCCATTAATGATAAATGTTCAACCTATATAAGGCTGTTTGGCGGCACGGGCATTCCTGCCGTTCATCAAGGTGACATCTCTTTCGAATGTGGAAAGGCTATTTCTCTTAAAGAAGGTAATGATGCCACAATCATATCAACCGGTTCAATGGTCAGACAATGTCTGCAGGCTGCTGACTTGTTGAAAGAAAATGGTATTAGCTGTGGCGTGGTTGACATGCACACCATCAAGCCTTTGGATGTTAGCGCAATCATGAGACATCGAGGAAAACCTGTTGTCGTGGTAGAAGAACACAGGATGACAGGAGGTTTGGGCAGTGCCGTGGCTGACATACTATGTGTCCCGGGCAAGCCAACACCCCTGTTAAGAATATGTGTAGATGATGAATACCCGATGCCGGGTTCATATAATTATATGTTGAAACGGGCAGGACTTGACGCGGAGGGAATCGCAAGCAAAATAATTGGATTTGTTTGATTGTATATCATATTTATTTTATGTCAGTGAACGAAAGTGCTTGTCACTGATTATAAAACAGCGAAAATCTTTACAAACATGCTGTCTTTTGCATGTCCTTGTAACTCCCTGCTATTTAGCATAATTATAATAGAGACGAGTTCGCCTTAAGTTTTTGGGTTGAAATCTTTAAGATTGGACCTCTGAAAGTGCCAATTTCCTGCGCGAAATTTACAGCCAAACATAATGAGGAACGTAGCATTTCTGAAATATCTTTACAGCTATGCTGAATTTTGAGAACAATATAACATTATTATAGTCTAAATATGGAAATACTGGAAAAAGTAATCGAGATTGTGGCTTCAACTTGTGAAGTTGAAAAGAGTGAGGTGACAGGTGACAGTACCGTGGGTGATTTTCCTGCATGGGACTCCATGGGTCATTTGAGTATCCTCTCCAACGTTGAGGAAACCTTTGACATCAGTTTCGAGCCCGAGGAGATGATGGAGCTTGAGGATGTGAATGACATCGTGAAGGCTGTTGAAGAGAAATTGGCTTAATGACAATTGAGAAGTTAGTTTTCCAACATGCTCGTTTGACACCTCACAAGACAGCCCTTGTCGCAGGGCCTGTCGAGGTGTCTTATGAAAAGTTATGGACGGAGATTGAAAAGGCTGCTGCATGGTTTTCTTGTCATGCAGAATTAGGAGCCCGCGTCGTTTTGTCTGCCAGCAAAAATCTTGAATTTGTGTATACCTATTTCGGTGCTCACATGTCGGGAATGATTTGTGTGCCGATAGACCCGGAAACAAATGAAACTCGTCTAAAAAGAATCGTGGATGTCGCAAATCCAACATTGGTTGTCGGCGAGCTGAGAAATCGTGGTGAGTGCGAGGTCGTTCCTTTTAGTGTATGTAATAGCAAGAAAACCAAGCCATTGACATTTCCTATGGAGGAAAATGTGGCCGACATCTTGTTTACAACAGGTACGACAGGACTTCCCAAAGGTGTTGCCCTGACTTATGCCAATCAGGAGGCTGCAGCAAATAACATTAACACGTTTATTGGTAACAGTGAAGATGACGTGGAATTGCTCGCGTTGCCCATTTCCCATAGTTTCGGCTTAGGCCGGATGCGTTGTGTGCTTTCAAAAGGCGGCACTTTGGTTTTGCTAGGCAGTTTTGCCAGTATGAAAAAGTTTTACGGTGAGATGGAGCGTTGCAAGGTGACGGGCTTTGGTATGGTTCCTGCCAGTTGGGCTTATATCTTGAGAATGAGCGGGGAAAGGCTGGGGCAGTTCGCCAATCAGTTGAACTATATAGAGATAGGCTCTGCCTTTATGCCTTTGGAAAACAAACGGAAGTTGATGGAGTTATTGCCCAATACCCGTATATGTATGCACTATGGGCTGACGGAAGCCTCCCGCAGCGCTTTTATCAGTTTCCATGATGAAAAGGAACATCTGAATTCTGCAGGTAAGGCCTCACCCAATACTGTTATTTCTGTGTTTTCCGAAGACGGAAATCGTGTTGCCCAAAATGTGGATGGTGAAATCTGCATCAGTGGAAAGCATGTGTGTTCAGATTACTGGGGTATTAGTAGGACTGATTTTAAAAAGGATTTCTTTGGGGATTTTTTCCGCACTGGAGACTGGGGACACATTGACGAGGATGGTTATGTTTTTTTGGTGAGCAGAAAGAAAGAAATTATAAATGTGGGAGGGAAAAAGGTAAGTCCCATAGAGGTGGAAGAACAATTAAATGCGATTGACGGCATTGTGGAATCTGCTTGTGTGGGAGTGCATGATGATGTGCTCGGAGAAGTGGTAAAGGCTTTTTGTGTTTGCTCAAAACCTGTTGACTTTGAACTGGTTAAGAAAGTGCTGTTCAAGAAAATAGAAACATATAAAATTCCAGTGTTCTTTGAAACCATGGAAACGTTACCAAAGACGCAGAATGGAAAAATACAAAGACTATTATTGAAATGAAGGCTAAAGATATTTTGATAAACTCAACCGAAAGATTGCTGGAGCTGGCACCCTATGATGGCACTCAGGAAGCAGACCGCCTTTTTATGCAGGCTTTGCAGGAGGAGTGTGTCTTTCATTATGAGTATAATGAAATGTATCGGCGATTCTGTGACAGAAAAGGGTTTAATCCCCATCAGCCATTTTCCTTAAAAGAAATACCACCTGTTTCGGTGAGTGTTTTCAAAGAGTTGGGATTCAAATTGAATTCAGTACCGAAGGAAGACCTGACATTGGCCTTGCAATCATCAGCAACTTCTGGCATCCCCTCTACAATAGTTGTTGACAAGGAAACGGCCAAACGTCAGGCCAAAGCGATGATAAAGGTGGTCGGTGACTATATTGGCAAGGAACGAAAACCATTCTTGGTTATGGACATAGACCCGAGGTCTTCCTATAAGAAATTGCTTGGTGCCCGTTTTGCAGCTGTGACCGGCTATTTGCGTTTTGCCAATAAGACGGGCTATTTCTTAAAAGCTGATGAGAACAATATTTCATATTTTGATGTTGAAGGCATAATTGATTATGTCAAGAAACTGGAGGCTGACAAACCTGTGGTAGTCTTTGGCTTTACTTACATCCTCTATCAGCATGTACTACAGAGCATTGAAAAAAAGACAGGGGTAAAGATTTCTTTGCCCAAGGGTTCAAAGATTATCCATATTGGCGGATGGAAGAAACTTGAAAGTGAAAAGATCAGCAAGGAACTTTTTAACGACCGGCTTTCAAAATGTTTCGGGCTTCAACCACAAGACGTTATTGATATTTATGGCTTTACAGAGCAGATGGGGTTGAATTATCCCGACTGTACTTGCGGGTGGAAACATACTTCAAGTTATTCGCGAGTGTTGGTGCGTGATGTCAAAACACATGAAGTGTTGCCTCCAGGCAAGGAGGGCTTGTTGGAGTTTATCACACCTATTCCTCATTCATATCCTGGAAATGCCGTTTTGACAGATGATATTGGAATTATTGATGCCGATGAATGTCCAGACGGACGCTCAGGAACTCGGTTCAAGATTTTGGGCCGGATGAAAAAGGCGGAGGTCAGGGGCTGTGGGGACATCCTCTCTCAGAAACTGACTTTCCAGAAAAAAACGGTAAAAGAGGGTGGGGAAGAAGATCGATTGGAAGTGTTACTGCACCAGAATCCTGTTACCAAAGAAGAGCCTTTAGCCAAGTTAAAGGATATTATTTCATCCTTGAAGGGACAACAGGAATGGCTTAACAACCAGCCAGTTGAGGCTATCATTGGCCTTGTGGGTGAGGTCGCAAAGAAATGGGCCAAGGACCCAAAATTGATGCGTATAAAAGACAGAGGTTTGTTATTCTTGTCTTCATGGTGCGATGAAAAACATTTGATGTCTGTCGCAAAAATAGGATTGCGTGGGAATGCAGGATATATGGACTCTTTTTTGCCTTTCCCCGATTCAGACAAACACTATCTGAAGGCCAATGCCCGCGGTTTGGTGTGCCATTGGTTAGCTGGAAATGTGCAAATTTTGGGTATGTTTGCTTTGGTACAAAGCATCATCTCGAAGAACGTGAACCTGTTAAAGGTTTCCTCGCGTGATGATGGCGTGTTCACGGATATTCTAAACGAGTTTAAGGGCGTTTCCTACACTACAGAAGATGGAAATACTATTTTGGGCGATGATTTGTTGAAGACCATTTCCGTGGTATATTTCAACCATCATTCAGACAAATTAGGAGAAGAGATGTCCAAACAGGCAGATGTCCGAATAGCCTGGGGTGGACGGGAATCTGTGGAAACCGTTTCCAATTATCCCTCAAGGTTTGATGCCGAGACGGTTATCTTTGGTCCGAAACTATCATTCTCTGTCGTTGCCAAGGAAGAATTGTCTTCCATTCAGGAGGCCAGAAAGCTGGCACGCAAGATAAGTGTTGATGTTTCCGTATTTGACCAGACAGGCTGCGCATCCCCACATAACCTCTATGTTGAGGAAGGTGGGCTGGTGTCGCCAGAAGAGTTCATCGACATTTTGGGTGATTCCATGCAAAAAACAGAATTGCAGATACCCAAACCCCTGATGTCTCAAGAACAAGTTTCCCAAATACATTCCATTCGTGGCGTATATGATTTCAAGGGCGTCGTAAAAGGGAGTGACACCATGTCTTGGACGCTTCTTCTTGATGATTTAGATGAGATAGACAAGCCCGTTTATAGCCGGGTGCTGTTTGTACACAAAGTGAACAGTATTTTCGATAGTCTGAAATATATTGACGAGAACATACAGACTGTTGGCGTAGCCGCACCTCATGAAAAAGCCCTCAAGTATGCAATAGAGGCAACCAAGCGTGGCGTCATGCGCCTGCCTTTGATTGGCCGGATGTTGAACTTTGAAATGCCGTGGGACGGTCTTTTCCTTTTCGACAGGCTTGTGAAGTGGAACACCTTTGGTGGACCAATGAGATAACTATTATTTTTTTGAAATGGATGCTCCTATAGTAATTGTTCGTTCTTTAGTATATAATCACGAGCCGTATTTGCGACAATGTCTTGATGGCTTTGTGATGCAGAAGACAAATTTTAAGTTTGAAGTCCATGTGCATGACGACGCTTCAACTGATCGTTCACAGGAAATAATCTTAGAGTATGCTGAGAAATACCCAGATATCATAAAACCATTCATTGAGGAAGAGAACCAATATTCAAAAGGCTTGGATGGAGTGTGGAAGTGGGGTGAGTTGAACTCAAAATATGTGGCAATATGTGAAGGGGATGATTATTGGACCGACCCTTTTAAATTGCAGAAACAGGTGGATTATTTAGAGTCTCACCCAGAGTGTGGTTTGGTTTATTCAAGTGCACAGCAGTTCTTTCAGGAAACTGGAGAATTTAAAGATGGATGGGCCGCTCAGACGGATTTCGAGGACTTGTTAACATCCAGTAACAAGATTATGACATTGTGTACAGTGTTCCGCACAGACATTTATTTAAAATATGTTGATGAAATAGAGAAACATAAAAGTTGGCCGATGGGAGATTATCCTCTTTGGCTCTATTTGGCAAAACATTCCAATATACATTTTATGCATGAGGTGATGGGGGTATATCGTGTGTTGAAACACTCGGCAAGCCATTCCACGGATATTAAGAAAATGATGTCTTTTTTGCGTGGCGTATATGATGTGAGGTGCTTTTTCGCCAATCGTTATGGTTATCAGCATCTACTCAAGCATTTCGCAAAAACAACGATTAGTGATCTGTTCCGTCTTTCAGTTCAAAGAGATACGAATCTTTCCGTCTTTTTATTTCGTTTTGCAAGAGAAAAGGGTGTGCTCTCTTTTAATGTTTTGGCAAAGTGCATTCTGTATTCTACAAGAGTAGGTCGCTGTTATCATAGAAAAAAGTATCCAGACAGTTATATTATGTAATAATGCCGAGTTCGTGGTGGCCTTCTCCACATTTCTCAAGAATATTAGCAATAGATAGCCGTCCCATATTTTTTTGTGAGTTTTATCAAATATAGGGGGAATTGTTATTTCTTGTTGGGTTAGCAGTCGTATATGTAGAGGCTTATGAATGGTGACAGTAATAAGACAATAGCCAAGAACACGATTGTCCTATATTTTAGGATGATTGTGACGATGTTAATCTCTTTATATACGTCGCGTGTCGTCCTTCAGGTGCTCGGAGTGGAAGATTTTGGTATCTACCACTCCGTTGGCGGTGTTGTAGGTATGTTTACCTTTGTCAATGGCGCTTTGGCAACGGGTTCTTCCCGTTTCTTGACTGCTGAATTGGGAACAGGAAATTTTGAAAAGCTCAAGCAGACTTTTTCTACCGTGCTGACCGTCCAAATATGCTTGGCCGTATTATTCGCTCTTGTTTTGGAAACAGTCGGTTTGTGGTTTTTATATAATAAACTGATCATTCCAGAGGAAAGGATGGGTGCAGCCGTTTTTCTGCTTCATCTTTCTGCCATAGCATCATTGTTGAGCATAACACAAGTTCCATATAGCGCTTCTATTGTCAGCCATGAAAAAATGGGCATTTATGCTTATACAAGTATTACTGATGCCGTGTTGAAGCTGTTGATTGTTTATGTGCTTACTATCGCTCCTTTTGACAAGTTGAAATTCTATGCAACACTGTTGGCCATTGTAAATGTTGGGATGCTGTTATTTTACAGATATTATTGCTTGAAGCATTTTCCAGAATCCCATTATCAGTTTTCTGCTGATAAGAAGATTATGAAAGATATCTTCAGCTTTTCTGTATGGGGGCTACTTGGTTCTATTGCCCGTATGTTGCAGTTTCAAGGTTCAACGGTATTGCTAAATATGTTTTTTAATCCCAGTGTGGTGGCTGCCCGTGCTGTTGCCAACCAGGTTAATACTACCGCCGTTCATTTCATCAATAATTTCAGGACAGCAGTTAACCCCCAGATTATCAAACGATATACTGCCAATGAAAAAGACAGTAGCAAGAAATTATTATTGGAAACCACGAAGTTGGCTTATTATATCATGTTGGTATTGGCATTGCCCATTTGTCTGGTTGCAAAGCCGTTGCTCCAGTTGTGGCTTGGTCAGGTGCCAGAACATTCCGTAGTGTTCCTTCAAGTGACGATTTTCACTAGTCTTATAGATGTTTTTGATATCTCTTTCTTGTCTGCATTGTGGGCAAAAGGAAGAATACGCGAGAACGCCCTGGTTTCTCCTTTTGTGCTTTTTGCCGCCTTTCCAATAGCATATCTGATGTTCCGCAATGGAATGCCACCAGTGTCGATTTGCTGGGCCTTTTTGGTAAGTATTGCTTTAATGGGCCTTGTTGTCAAACCTATGCTAATTATCAGGTATGTGGATTATAAATGGTCTGAAATATTGCCTGTTTTTTATACTTGTGGAATGGTAACCGTGGTTTCGTCTGTGATTCCATTTGCCGTATATATGGGATTGGACAACCTGTTGGGCAGTGACCTGTTCAGATTTTTGGTTTATGTTCCTTTGTGCATAGTTTGTGTCCTGACTTGCGTGTGGTTTTTGGGGCTGAACCCTGATATGCGGATGGCCGTTATTTCATTTGTCAAGTCTATTTATAATAAAAAGAAATAGTTTCCCGAATGATTTATAACAAGGTTTTTTGTTTTTTAGGAAGCCCGGTCGAAAAAGGGTGGAAACGAATTGTATATACATTCTTGGCGTTTCTTGAAAACCTTTTCTGGCATTTAGTTATGTGCTTTGGAAAGAAAAAGCAGAATGAATCTGCCAAGTATAATGTTACCATTTGTTGCATGTTCAAAAACGAGGCGTTATTTTTGAAGGAATGGCTTCTTTATCATAAGATTGTTGGTGTTGATCACGTTTATTTGTATAATAATCAGTCGAGCGACGACTACCAGGATGTGCTCATGCCTTTTATTGAAGATGGCTATGTGACTTTAATAGACTGGCCGATGCCTCAAGGTCAGATACCGGCTTATGAAGACTGGTATGAGAAATATCGTTGCGAAACTCGATGGAATTGCTTTATAGATGTTGATGAGTTCATCTGTCCCTATAATGAAACAAATGTCGGTAAATGGTTGGAACGCTATTCGCGCTATCCTGCTGTGAAGATGTATTGGAAAATATTTGGGACATCGGGAGTTGTTGAAAATGACAACTCAAAACTTATCACAGAGCAATACCATGTTTGCTGGGAGAAACCATGGATTATCGGAAAGCAATTTTATAATACGGCATACGATATTTCAAGGTTCAAGATTAATGTCCATCATACAATGAACTGTAATGTGAGGTTCTTGGGAAAGACTTTGCATGTCCCCCCTGTAAACGAGTTTTGCAGGTTTGACAATCATTTCGGGGTGATTTTCGCAAAGAAAACTTTTACGTTGATGCTTAACCATTATCAAAGTAAATCGTATATGAATTATGTCGGATTAATGCAAAAAACCGATTCTGCACATAAAAAAAATCCAAGGGGGAAGGGGCATTTTGGAGCAATAGAAAAATATAATGTAACGTTTGATTTCCATATCTATAGGTTTCTTATACAGTTAAAGGTATATTATTACGACATACTTCCTAATATCTTCAATGAGCAAGATTAATGTCCTTTATATTTCTCATGAGTCGAAGGAAATAGCCGGTGCCACTCTCTCATTGTACAACTTGATACATAGTGTGGAGAAATGGGTTCATCCCATCGTGTTGCTCGATAGGAGAGATGTCGTATATGATTTTTTCAAGTCACAAGGTGTTGACTGCTTGGTTTTTCCGTTTAAAAGGGTACTCTTTAACTATCATCCCATAAAGAGGGCTTTGTTGTTCCTGCCTAGACTGGTGAGGGATTCTATTTCAGATTATCAATGTTGCTGCTATGTGAAGAAGAATCTGAAGGTTAGTATTGACCTCATTCATTCTAATTCAAGTGCTGTGACTGTTGGGGTTCGCCTGGCTGAATCATTAGGCGTTAAGCATGTTTGGCATGTCAGGGAGTTTCTTGACAAAGACTTCAATTTTCATCCATTTGGTGGCATGCGACGTCTTAGGCATAAGATAAATAAAGCAGATGCCAGCATTGCCATAACGTCACAAATCGCGCGTCATTGGGAGATGGAAGGCGCAAATGCTCACGTTATTTGGGATGCCGTTCGTAAAGAGAATGAGATATGTGCATATATACCGAAGGAAAAATATTTCTTGTTTTGCGCTGCACGTTTGAGTAATGGAAAAGGGGCAGATACCGCTGTAGAGGCATTTTGCAAATCGGGGCTGTTTGCTAAAGGATATCAACTCGTAATGGTTGGGAATTACGATGAGCAATATAAGCTTTTTTTGTTGTCGATTGCCAATACTTGTTCTGGTGATATTTCGAAGAATATAGTTTTTAAGGGCTTTCAGAAAGACATTGAAAAGTTGATGAAACATGCCTCCGCTTTTCTCATGTGTTCCCAAAACGAAGGGTTGGGGCGGGTTACTATAGAAGCCATGTGCTACGGATGCCCTGTTATTGCAAGAAGATCTGGGGGAACGCTCGATTTTCTTAAAGATCGGCAAACTGGCTTCTTTTTCGATAGTACTGATGGGTGTGCTGCTTTGATGAAGGAAGTAAGTGAAATGACCGTGCCAAGTACTATCTATAATGCTAATGATTTCTTCAGACATCATTTTACAGAGGAAGTTTACGGAAAAAAAGTAATGAATATATACTCACAACTGAAATGATGACTTGATAAGGAATGATCAACATCTTGTCCTACCGTGTTTGGTATTTGTAGTTCGTCATACATATGATGTTTAGTATATACATGCGGGAATTTTGAGCAAAAGAAAATGGTTGTGAAGATAAGCTGCCCGTAATAGCCTGTCGAGGAGTTGACAATCTCTTTAGACTGTCGGCTCAAAAGGACAAAAGTGTATCTTGTTTTGTTTACAAGTTTGCAAAAGACCATCATGTCCTTTCTTTGGCAGTCTTGGCAAAATGTTTCCTCTATTCAACAAGTATTGGTCGCCATTATCATAGAAGAAAATATCCCGATTCTATATAATCTTTGCACATCTTTTTCAAAGTGGAGAACGTCTCTAAGTTTGATTATTGCTTTGGTTGTCAAGTTTGTGCCGTAGCATGTAAGCACCGGGCAATTACCATAAAGTATGACCGCGAAGGCTTTTATAAACCTTTCGTAAATCGTGATGCCTGTGTGAATTGCGGTGTTTGTCTCGATGTGTGTTCCTTTAATCACGATGATGTGATGAAGGTGAAACAACCGGAAATCGGATCATACGCAGCATGGAGTAAAGATGAAGAAACTCGTGTTACATGTACGTCTGGGGGGCTGAGTTTTGAATTTGGAAAGAAACTGATAGGAGAAGGCTATTTGTTCTGTGGTGTCAGGTATAATCTTGACCGGAAACGTTCAGAACACTTTTTTGCTTCTACCGTTGAGGAATTGGCAGAGAGCAGGAAAAGTAAATATATACAAAGTTGGTCTGTTGACATTTTCCGTCAGTTTAAACGAGGGCAGAAATATATTGTGACGGGTGTTCCCTGCCAGATTGATTCATTGAGGCGTTATCTAAGGAGATTCAAGATGGAGGACGACTTTATCCTGCTTGACTTCTTCTGTCATGGTATTCCTTCTAAGTGGATGTTTGACCAGTACCTCAAGTTTGTTGAAAAAAAAGTTGGAAAAGCCACTTATGTGTCTTGGCGTAATACTATTATGCCCGATGGAACGAAGAACTGGCAGGAGAGCACAAATGTGAACATTCGAGGCGAAAGAGGATTATGGCAGTCGCGAACCATAAAAGGTGATATCTTTTTCTGCCTTTTTTTTCAAGAGTTTTGCAATGGGCGGCATTGTCATCATAATTGCAAATTCCGAATGTTTAATAGTGCTGCAGACATACGCCTTTGCGATTTATGGGGCGGTACTTATAAAAAAAACAAAGAAGGAGTGAGCGGTGTGATGCTTTTTTCAGAAAAAGCTAACAGGCTGTTTGAGTCGTTGGATAATATTGATTACAAGAAAGAACCCAAGGAGATCGTGGGAGAAGGACAAATGTCACATAATGTTAGTCCACATAGGTTGCGTGGCGTGACAATTTGGATGTTACGCCATCATCTTCCAATAGTGTGGATTAACCAATTACGTCATTTGTATAGCTGGCTTTATCGGTTAATGGGCTAATATATACTTTTGTTCCTTATTAGATTTTTATTGTCGTGGTTTACCTATTATATGCTGTTTTTTTTGTTTTTTGCATGATTGCAGAAAACTCAAAGGCTTCACAGAAGAGATTGTATTTGGTCTGTTCCGTCTTTGTCTTAGCGTTGATGGCAGGAAGACGGGATGTTGATTTCTGGCCTGATACGGGAGGATATCTAGCCGCTTTTTCATACAATACGCCAGACATCGGGAACTATGTTTTTTGGAGCCAATGTCCAGACTATGCTGACCGGGGCTTTTTCCTCCTTAGTGTAATTATCAAGACTTTAACTTCCGATTATGTTGTCTATTTTACGATAGTAGCTTTACTTGGTCTTTGGATACTCTATAAGGGCATCAACAAATACAGTTTGTTTCCTCTTTTTGCTTTTGCATTGTATGTGGGGCGTTTTTTGTTTGGACGACAATTTATTCAGATTAGGGCGGGAGTCTCCATTGCAATCATCTTTTGGGGAATACAATATGTTAAGAAACAGCAATTCTATAAATATCTGGGAGTGATTTTCCTGGCATCATTGCTTCATTCCAGTGCGTGGATTGCCCTTCCTGCCTATTTCCTTAACAAGATAAAACTGCGTCCTCGTCACATATATATAGGTGTTACTATTGCTTTCATTTTGGCAGCATTCTTCACTCCTTATATTAGACAGTTTGTGGCTGATTCTGCAGAAGATATTTCAGTGGCTCAAAGTTATACCACAGAACATTATGGTTATAAAAGTACAGGTAAGGGACTGGCCAATCCCATGGTGTATTATCAAACACTTGTTCTTTTGATGTTTACTTTCTATGAAAAGCAATTGTCAAAAGTCACTCCGTTTTATATTACTTTGCGTAATGGCTATTTCTATTCTACCATATGGCTGATAACCTTGTGTTCCTATTCTGTGTTGTCAGCCCGTGGCTCCACTATTTTGGCCACATACGAAATCTTGATAATCCCCTTGTTTGTAAGGGTTTTCCATAAAAGAAACAGGATTTTTGCGTTTCTCCTTATCGGCATTTTCTCATTTTTGTGGTTCTACCTTAATTATACAAGGCGTGCATAGTTTTTTATGAAGGTTTTGTTTGTTTCTTCGACATTGACATCTGGAGGAAGTGAGCGTGTCATCTCGCTGCTCGCCAATCATTTCGCTTCAAAAGACAATGAAGTGGAAATAGTGTGCTTGAGGGAACCGATAGTTTTTTATCAAATAGATAAGGCCGTCAAAATAACGTTTGCTGAAAAAGAGCTAAAGAGAAAATCCTTGATTGCAAAGGTCATCTGGTTACGTCATCATGTAAAGGAAACAAGGCCTGATGTTGTTGTTTCATTTATGATTTTGGTGTATCTGACTACTTTGCTTGCCCTGTTGGGAGTGAACGTTCCAGTCATAACATCAGAGCGTAACGATCCGGCATCCTTTAGTTGGTGGAAGCGTGCTTTGCGATGGCTGTTGTTGCCCACGACGACGTGCCATGTTGTGCAGACCCAGAGAATAAAGTCATATTATTCAAAGCTCATTCAAAACAAAACGGTGGTTATTGGAAATCCAGTAACCAATAAAGTTTTTTCTGTACAATCTGAGGAAAAACAGGATGTCATCATTAACGTTGCCCGTCTATTTCCACAAAAGAATCAGGAAATGCTCATTAAGGCCTTTTCGCGGATTAAAGATGAAATTCCCACATATAACTTGAATATTTTCGGTGAGGGTCCTCTCCGTGAAAAACTAGCAAAGTTGATTGCCGACGAGGGCGTTGAGGGCAGGGTTTTGCTACTCGGCCGTTCACAACAAGTGATAGAAGAGATGAACAGGTCGAGGTTTTTCGTTTTGTCTTCAAACCATGAGGGACTGAGTAATGCCATGATAGAAGCTATATGTATAGGACTGCCTGTTATTTCGACAAATGTTTCTGGAACAGAGGAATTGTTGGAAGACGGTGTGAATGGCTTGATAACAGATGTTGGCAATGAAAAACAAATGTCTGATGCCATCCTGAAGCTTGCCAGGGACAGTCGTCTCCGCTTGTCTATGAGCAAGGAAAATGTGAAGAAGGCGACGTCGTTTAAAGAATCATCAATTCTAAAACAATGGACAGACCTTGTAGAAAAGGTGGCATTCGAAAGGAAGCATAGATGACAATCTCGGTGTTGATGTCTGTTTATCAGTCGGAGAGGGGGGCGTTTCTGGACCGCTCTTTGCAGAGTGTCTGGGATGACCAGACACGGAAGCCGGAGCAGATTGTGCTGGTAGAGGATGGACCGCTGACCAAGGAATTGTATGCGGTCATCGGAAAATGGAAAGAAAGAGTAGGGGAGGTGCTGACATTGTGTGTCAACAAGGAAAACCTTGGGTTGACGAAATCGCTGAACAAGGGACTGGAGGCTGCTACGGGTGATCTTATCGCACGGTCCGATAGCGACGACATCTCGGCTCCACATCGTTTCGAAATACAGGAACGGTTCTTCTTGGAACATCCCGACGTTGATATCATTGGAGGCTCTATGCAGGAGTTTGACGACGAAAACGAATGCCTGAACGTGAGGCATTATCCGCTGACACACGAGGAGGCGTGCCGTTATATCGTGAAAGCGTGTCCGTTGGCCCATCCCTCGGTGATGATGCGGCGACGCATTTTCGAAGGGGGGCTCCGATACGACGAGCGTTACCGCATGAGTCAGGATATCAAACTGTGGTTCGATGCCATCCTTGCAGGCTATCGCCTTTCGAACGTTCCAGACACCTGCCTTTATTTCCGTCAGCAGGGCGACGTGTTCCGTCGCCGAAGCAGGGTGAAGGCGTGGAATGAGTTCAAAATTTACATGAACGGCATCTACCGTATGCTCGGGCTTTTCACCTTGGCCTACCGTTATCCTATAGCGCGATATGTGTTTCGCAATCTCCCTCCGTCGTTGGTGAAACGGATTTACGGGAGCGAGATGCGGAAGAAAGTGCTGGAAAAATGAGAATTGGAAGAAGAACCTGATTACGACATCCAAATACCTCTCCGTACTTTTCGTCTTGGGTTCCCCAACAGCGAGGTTCGTGAGGGCTTCATCAAATGTCCTTTACCTTTTTATACACCCAAAAACCATGATAAAAAGCCATTGTCGATTGCTAGTTTTGTAAAAGATTTAGAAACCGGCAAAGAAGAGGCTTTTATGAGCCGCTTGGAGGTGTTGTTTGCTAATGGCGATTGTCAGATTGTGGGCGATAAGGAATCTATTTCCAAGATGTCAAGTATGTTCTTTTCATGTTGCTTGGCTTATATGTCGAAGTGGAACGGCATACAACAGACGGGAGTCGCCCTTTGTCAAATTGATGAGAAAGGGCATGTTGCGCCATTTGCCTCCGACGGGCACAAGCTTTTTAAGATAGGTGTGAACTTTTCTACCGAATTAAAGAAGACTGAAGATTGGAAAATCGTGTGACAAACCGTGGCTCTCCATTCTTCCTTTGTATTTGTGTCGTTGTTTAGGTTTTATGGTTCTTTGCTTGTTTGTATTCAGTTTTTAATAGAATAGTCGTGGTAATAGGTTTGTATTTGTCTGGAAGATTGGGAAATCAATTCTTCAGGTATGCTTTCTCTCGTGCCATAATGGCGAAATGTGGAATAGGTAAATTAGTTTGTAATTTTTCCCATTTGCAAAAGAAAGGTTTTGAAGATGCCTTAAAAGATTTCAACGTGTTGCCTTATGAAACAGATAATTCAAATCTGGAAATGAAATATGGTGACCTTCAACAAAAAATACAATACTTAATATATTGCCTTTTTTTTCGCGCAAAAGGTAAATTATTTAAGCGTAGAGAACAGGATGTTGATGAGTGGTATGAGAGAATGAGCAGATATGGCCTAATCTATGCAATTGTTCAGCATGGCCGGAAGGATTATGTAATACCAGACAAAAAAACAATCATTGTTGGAGGGAATTTTGAAAATTCCAAATATTTCAATGATATACGCCCTTTGCTTTTGAAAGAATTTACGCCGAAATATGCTCCCCTTGAGCATAATAAACAATTGTATGAAGTGATAAATTCTGGGAATTCCATTTGTGTGACTATTCGAAGGGGTGATTATCTCCGACCAGAGAACAGGAGAACGTTGTTTCTATGTGATGAAGCCTATTTTAATAAGGCTATAGAACGAATGAAATCTTTGATAAGTCATCCTGTTTTCGTGTTCTTTTCAGATGATATTGAGTGGGTGAAATCTACGTTTGAGGTTGAAGGTGTTCCCTGTTATTATGAACAAGGGAATGATCCTATATGGGAGAAATTAAGGCTTATGTACTCTTGTAAGCATTTTATTATTTCCAATAGTACATTCAGCTGGTGGGCTCAATATCTTAGCCGAAATGAGAACAAGGTGGTCATATCACCCAACCGTTGGTATAATGCGCCTTACAAGTCACCTTTGATAGAAGACTCTTTTATTACTATTGAGGTGTAGTCTCATTATGAATATTTGTATTGCTATTTCTTCCTTGGGGCATGGCGGAGCAGAACGTGTTGGAGCGGTACTTGCCAATGGCTTCGTTGAGCGTGGGCATGAAGTCGTAGTTATGACAGATGTTCATGAGGAAATGATATATCCTTTATTACCGGAAGTGAAGGTTGTCGCGTTTTCAAAAAAGAAAACAACGAACAAACTATTGAAATGGAGCCGGGCTGTTTATAACACCCGTGCTACTCTCAAGTCATTTCATCCCGATGTGGTGATTGGTATAATGCAGTTGTGTTCTCTGGTGTCAAAGATAGCGGCTTTTGGATTGCGGGTTCCAGTGGTTATGACCGAACACAGTGCATTCGAATGGGTGGAGTCTTTGCCTCGACCTTGGTTTCTTAAATTTTCCCGAAAATATTTAAACTGGATTTATCCTTGTGTGACGGTTTTGACTGAGCCTGATAAAAAGTTCATTGGAAACAAGTTAAAGAACGTTGTGGTCATGCATAACCCGCTGACATACAAACCTTTTGAAGGAGAACTTAAAAAAGAGAAAATGATATTGGCTGCTGGCAGACTGACCGACTGGAGATATAAGGGTTGGGATACTCTGGTTTATTCGTGGGCACGTATTGCTAACAAATACCCCGACTGGAAAGTATATGTCGCCGGGACAGGTGCCGAAGCTTCTAAACAACACATCCTTCAGCTAATGAAGGAAAGAAACGTGGAGGATCGGATAGAGTTTCTCGGTCATTGCAAGAACATGCTTGAACTGTATCGAAAAGCATCGATCTTTCTTCTGTCCAGCAGGAGTGAAGGCATGCCAATGGTCGTTTTAGAAGCGATGTCGCAAGGATGTGCCTGTGTTGCAACAGATTATAAGGGAAGAACAAAAGAAATCATCAACTCAGATGATTGTGGCATTTTGTGTCAGCCCGAAGATGACAAAGCCTTGGCTGCTGGTCTTGAGAAGATGATAACAGATGAGGCGTATCGCGGCAAAGTACAGTATAACTCCATTCAAAGGTCAAAAGATTTTTCCGTTCCGCGGATTATAGAAGAGTGGGAAACGCTATTAAGTACCTTTTGATTTCCTTTCTTTTCACGAAAACAATCAACGACTGGAAAATTGCATAATAATTCTTATGCTGGTTAATTCTGTAGTGTTTTGGATGTTCTTCCTGGTCGTGCTGATACCTTATTTCAGCGTGATGAGGAAGAATTTTTCATATCAGAACGTTTGGCTTTTGTTGGCTTCCTATTTCTTCTATGGCTACGCCGACTGGAGAATGGTGCCGCTGCTCTTGGTGGCAACGGCCGTTTTCTTTTTCCTTGGCCTGCGGATAGGAAAAATAGCGAATGTAGAAAGCCACGAAGATGGCGGGCAGGGCAGACGCAGACTATTGTTGACGCTGGGTGCCGTTGCCGGAGTAGGCATGTTGCTCTACTTCAAATACATGAATTTCTTTATCGAGCAGTTCGCCACGTTGTTCTCGCTGGCAGGGATGAAAACCAACTGGAGCTCATTCAACATTGTGGTGCCCATAGGCATCAGTTTCTTCACATTCAAGTTGATAGCCTATTTGGTGGAAATTTATAAAGGGAACATGGAGCCTGTGAACAATTTCGTAACGTTTGCCACCTATGTTGCCTTTTTCCCAACCATTATGTCGGGTCCCATTGATTCACCGCGTATGTTCATCCCGCAACTGGGAAAGTCGCGCCAGTGGGAAAACGGCCGGGTGGCAGAAGGTGCCAAACGTGTATTGTGGGGATTATTCCTCAAGATGTGCATTGCTGACAAGGTGTCGGGCTATACCGACGCTGTGTTTGACAATGCCTATCACCACAATGCCACGTCGATTATCGTGGCCTCGGTGCTTTACACTTTCCAGATTTATGCCGATTTCTCGGGCTATTCTGAAATGGCCATCGGCACGTCGCAGGTGCTTGGCATACGTGTTACGGAGAACTTCCTGCGCCCCTATTTCTCCCAAAATGTCGGAGAGTTTTGGCGTCGTTGGCACGCCAGTCTGATGAACTGGTTCCGCGACTATGTCTATTTCCCATTGGGGGGCAGCCGTTGTGCCAAGTGGAAGATGTATCGCAACACGCTGGCCGTTTTCTTGGTGAGCGGGTTGTGGCATGGTGCCAATTGGACGTTTGTTTTCTGGGGTGTATATCATGGTGTGCTGGTGTGCCTTCAGAAACTTTTCGGGCACAAACAACCGAAAGGAGTAGCCGTGCCTCCCCGCCCGTTCTTCCGCCGCTATGCCAACGCCCTCATAGTTTTCGTCTTGGTAACAATAGGCTGGCAGGTCTTCCGATGCCATTCCTTTGCCCAGTTTGCCGGATTGTGGCAGCGCATGTTTTTAGGTTTCGGCCCTGTATTCAAGAGCTGGGCACTGATGGGCTTCATCCCCATTTTCATCATGTTGATGAAGGAATTGAAAGACGAGGAGGGCTGGAATATTCACTTGCTCCACTCCTCACGGCTTTGGGTTCAGGTGGTTTCCTTTGCATTGCTCACCGTTTTCGTGCTCTATTTCGGCGAGCTTGAAGGTGGTAGTTTCATTTATTTCCAGTTCTGATGAAAAAGGCTTTGCTTATAGTCTTGGCCACGTTCCTCATTGTGGCAATCATCGATTTCGGCGTGGGCATGGTGTCGCGCCGGCTTATCAAGAACGCCCCCGATGCCGGACTGAACCAGACCAACACCGCCCAGGCATTGTTTAACAAGACCGCCGACGTGCTGATACTCGGTCCCTCCACGGCCAACCACCACTATGTTTCATCGCTATTCAAGGAGAAGCTGGGGCTTTCATGTTATAATGCAGGTCGTGACGGCCACGACGTGCTCTATGCCGACATGGTGTTCCGGGCTTTTCTAAGTCGCTGCTCTCCCCGCCTCATTGTTGTTGACATGAACGAGTCGATGATAAACGGTGCATGGATAGGCCGCAACAAGGACCTTGCTTGTTTCTACGGGGCTTCTGCCGAGGTGCGAAAGGTGCTCGATGCCGATGTGCTCGGTGCCGTGGACCGGGTAAAAATGCTTTCCAACCTCTATCGTTATAACAACACGTTGGAGTGGATTGCCACGGCGTACATGAGCAACTGGGGCGAAGGCGACGGTTATTTCCCAATGCCCGTCAACGACAATGCCATGACGCGACGTATGGTCAACGAGCCCTTCCAGCCTCATGCCACATGCGTGAAATACCTCGACGGGCTCGTGTCCACCTGCAAGGAGAAAGACATCCGCTTGGTGCTTTGTGCCTCACCCACATTGGTTTACAACAAAAGCGGTGTGCATAAATGGATGGCGGAATACGGGCGGGAGCACGGCATAGAAACCAGGAACTTCAGCAACGATTCCACCTATTATGCCCACCCGGAACTGTTCTTTGACGCCACCCACCTGAATGACAACGGCGCACGGTTGTTCACCGGAAATTTCATAGAACAGTTGAAACCATCATTAAATCATTCAGAATGAAATAAATATACGTTTTTCTTTTATTCATAGTTGGGGCCTTGACCGCATTAGGCTTCGTCTATTTTTGTTCAGACAATTCCGCTTATGATAATCTGGGCGGAGATAAATGCCCAAAATGTGGAAGTACAAATGTTGCGGCATTTGTTTATGGACTGATAGAAGACGACCCGGAATTTTGGAAAGATGTGGATGACGGGAAAGTGATTCCCGGAGGATGCGAGATTGATGACAAAAGCCCCAAATATAGATGTAACGAATGCGATTTTGAATGGGGACGGATAGATTTGTAATGGATGATATCACTTTGATTTTCCATTACTTTTTTTAGATCCGAGCAGCTGATATGAGGGAAGTTCTTTTCTTTGCCAATGGTGATCCGGAGAGTGCGCAGACGTGGTCGAATGTGCCCAAGTGCTTTGTAGATACGTTGCGGCGCAAGGGTGTCGTGGTGCATACGGTCAACCTGGCCAATGAGCGGCTTCAGAAGGCTTATGACCTCGGCTTCAGGCGCGTGTTGAAGGTTCTGACAATATGGTACGACGAACCGCGCTATTATGGTTACACCTGGTTGCATAAACTATTGGGCTACAGGAGAATAAAACATGCTGTTAAGGAGTTTCCCGAAGTTGATTATTGTTTCTTTATCAACTATCCTTTCTATAACAAGTTCAGCCAGGTGCCGTCGTTGCTTTTTAGTGACTGGCCCAATATAATCGACCTTCGCCGCCGCGGTAAACCCATGTCGCGCTTTAAACGACGCTTCTGCCTTCAGGAGAAAGAAGCCATAGAACATGCACGGCACGTGGTGTCCATCTTTCCACTTTGTGCCCAGGAGATGTGCGAATTATATCCTTCGGCCCACATCAGCTATCTTGGCGGAAATGTCATTAACAACCTTTCGGGCAAGGTGTTGGCACATCGCGGAGAGGTTCCCGATGATGCCCCCGACGTGGTTTTCACCGACACTCTGATGGAGCGGAAAAGGCATTCACGGAGAATACTTTTTGTGGGCAAACCCGACCGCTACCGTGAAAGTGCCGTCAAGCTGATTGAGGCGGTGGGGCTGATGCGCAAGGAACCGCAATATAGCGATTTGGAACTTGATGTCGTCGGCATCAGCGCCGGCCAACTGCCCAAAGTGCCGCCCTATGTCCGTTGCCATGGCTTCCTTCACAAGGACGTGCCCGGTGAGTGCGCCCTTTTTTATGATTTGCTCATGAATGCCAAGGTGATTGTGAATCCCACGCCGCGTTGGGCCGCTTATTCATCCATCGTAGAGGCCATGTATTTCATGACGCCCGTGGTGGTGTCGCCCTTCGACGATTTCGTCAAGGAGTTTGGTTCCGACATTCCCTTCGGATGCTATAACCGCGAGTTCACGGCGCAAGGCATTGCCGATAGTATCAAATCGGTCATCGGCTCACCACGATACGGCGTCCTGTGTGAACGCGCCCACAAAACGGTGAAAGGCTACACTTGGGATGTTTATGTTGACAAGGTGTTGCGGTTGTGCAATGAGTGAGGCGGCGTCGTGAATGGTGCGCGACCGGCTTGGAAGCCCATGAGGTTGTCAACATTTTTCATCATTTAGATGGCAACCCAATCTGTTCTTCTTTGTCAATTTTTTTCAAAGATATTTTGTTCTCCGAAAAGTTTGACCGCAATTCTCGAGGAGAGATTTTGCATTTCTCGGGTGGAAAATTGCCGTCAAACTCCTCGAGATTTGCCGTCAAACTTTGCGAGATTTGCAATGTGTTGATTATCAATATGTTGTAATTCAAGCCAAAACGTCCTGAACTTTGTAAAAATTTATTACCGTTTTTATAGTGTAAAACACCCTTCAAAACATGACTTTTTGTAAAGATATTTTCCTTGAATTACTGAAGGCGGGGCTTTGGAATACCTCGCCCGACTTGTCATTGTTTGAGAAGGGGACGGTGGACTGGAAGGAGGTTCTTTTGTTGTGCGAGGAACAGACGGTGACGGGCATCGTGACATCTGCCCTCGACAAAGTGCCCCAGCAATATCTTAACCCCAGCGATCGGGCGCGGTTCTATGCGATCACCATGGGCCTGCAAGATAACAACAAGCGCTTGAACGGCTTTGTGCCTTATCTCATGGCCCAGCTGGAGCGCAAAAAGGTGTCGAGCATCTTGCTGAAAGGGCAGGGGGTGGCGTTGTGCTACCGCGATCCGTTGCTCCGCGTATCAGGCGATGTGGACCTGCTCATCACTGATTATCAGCAATATCAAAAGGCCCGGCGATTGATGTCGAAGATTGCGGAGGAACTGGGCGATGAAGACGAAGGGCGGAAACATTCTGCTTACAAGTACAAAGGGATGGTGGTGGAATTACACGGCGATTTCAAGTTTTCGGTGAGCAAGAAATGCTGGGACAACACCTATTTGTGGAAGGACAAACGGCTTAACGGAAGTTTCCGCGTGGTAGAAGACGTACGGCTCAAGGGGGCTGTGTTGCCGCCGGTACAATTTGACGTGGTCTTCATCTTTGCCCACCTGCTCAACCATTTCATGGGTGCCGGTGGAGTGGGGCTGAGACAAGTGGCCGACTGGATGATGTTCGTGAACCGTTATTTCGAAGACATCGACATGAAAGTGTTGGAAGACGACCTCGACCTGCTCGGACTCCGGAAATACTGGGAGGTGTTCGGTGCAATGGCGGTGGGATGCCTGGGTTTTCCGCGTGAGCGCATGCCTTTTTTTGCCCCCAAACATTTGTCAAACGGGCGGAAAGTGCTTGACAATATTTTCCAGACCGGCAATTTCGGGACGAAGCAACGTGAGGCGCAACTCGGAAAGGGTGCCAATGTCATGGTGAAGAGAATGGTCACCCTCTTTGGACAGTTGCCGGTTTATGCCCGTAATTTCCGCATTTTTCCGAAAGATTCGTTGTGGTGTTTCCGCGAGTATGTGATGAAAGCCTTGCATGGCAACAAGACAAAAACTCTGCCCGGCGAGCTGGCCCGCGCGGCCCAGGCACAAAGTGCCCCGCCGGGAGATAGTGCGGGGCAGTAAGAATCCGGAAAAAGCGAACGCCTAAAACCAATGCGGCGGCGGTCAAAGCTCATAGGGCTTGGCCGCCGCCGCATTGTCGTCATAGACTACAAGGAACAACTTCTTTCTTCCTTATGAAATGGTTGATGATGAGGTGAAGCAAAACGTAGAGGGCAAAGTCGATGGCGAAAAGAATGGTGATATTGCACAACTTGTTCAGGAAGGCATTGAGTATCACGTAGAAAAGAGCCAGTGAGACAATGGCCAGCGTGACATAGCGCTTGCGCAATCCGGCGCGGAGGAGCTTGTGGTGGATGTGGTTGCGGTCGGGCAGGAAAGGACTGCGGTGCTTGCGGATGCGGTGGAGAGCCACGCGGATGACGTCGAAAGCCGGCACAATGAGTGAACTGACGGCCACGACCGCGAGGTTGCTCTCATTGGGGTGCCTGGCACCCGTCAGGCAGATGCGCAAGGCCAGGAAGCTCAGGATGAAGCCCAAAGTGAGGCTACCCGTGTCGCCCATAAACAGCTTGTGCCCGTGTTTCTGGTTGCCAAAAACGTTGTAGATGAAGAACGGCACCAGCACGCCCAGGGTGGAAAAGGCCACAAGGGCGTAGATGAGCTGGCGCTGGTGGATGAAGATAAGTCCGAAAATAATCAGCGAAAGGCTCGAAAGGCCCGAGGCGAGCCCGTCAACTCCGTCAATCAGGTTGATGGCGTTGGTGAGAAACACGACAATAAAAAGTGTGATGGGAATGCTATAGCGGGCACGGATGAAGTTGATGCCCAGGAAACCGTCAAGGTCGCGGAGCCATAGTCCGGAAGCCACAAGGAGCAGGGCGCTCAGAATTTGTGCGATGAACTTGCTGCGATAGTGGATGCCGATGAGGTCGTCGCCGACGCCCACGATATAGAGGATGCAAGACCCTGTGAGCAAGCAAAGGAATTCTATAAGGACAATACGCTCCGGGACGTGGATGATGTCGAGGCCCACGATGTAGCGCACTGCCATTAAGAGAGAAATGGTGATTGTGATGACGGGGAAGAACGAAATGCCGCCAAGCCGTGGGATGGGGGTGTCGTGGATTTTCCGGGAATCGGGAATGTCATAGAGTTTCTTCTTGTGCGAAATGAGAAGAATTCTCGGAATGATGACCCATCCCATAATGGCCGACATCCCAAATGCGATGATGAGGAAATAAAAGGCTTTTGGCATCGTTTTTGACAATTTAGGAAAAGATATCTGTTCCCTTCAGAATTGCCACCAATGTTTCTTCTTTGGTGGTTCTTCATCGATTAGCATGAGTCGCTCGCGCATGATGTCGCTGTACCTCTTGTGCTCTTTGATGATGCGGTAGATGGTCCCCCAGTCGGGCAGGCCTCCCACATTGCGGTCGTCGATGAACATGTCAACCTTGAGTTTGCGCGAGAAGTGGTTGTTCGACTCTGGCGTTTCCTCGGGGTAATCGTTGTTGATGGCATAGAAGTCAACACCCCTTTCGTGGCACCAATCAACGGCATCCTGAAGGAGTTGCCCTTCACGGCAACTCCATAGGATGAGTTGGTGGCGGTCTTGTATGAGTTGCCGCAATGTCTCAGTGGCAAAGGGGATTTCCTTGCCTATTTCAGGATAGCGGTGCTCAACAATGGTACCGTCAAAGTCAACTGCGATAATCATTTCGTTTGTTTATCAGCCAAGGTTTATTTCTTCACTGAATTGTCGTTTTCATCATGATAATGGCTGTTGCTATAGTTGCCGTAGGCGCCGTATGTGCCGTAGCCTCCATAGGAATGATAGCCACCGTAACCGTAGCCGTAACGTCCATATCGGCCATAGCTGCCGTAGCGTCCGTAACGCCCATAGCGTCCATAACGTCCGTATTTTCCGTATTTTCCGTAACCGTAGTAATAGCCGTATTTCTTCTTCGACATGTCAATGCCGTTGATGACCAGTGCCATGTTGGGGAGCTTCTTTTCGTAGCTCAGTCCGTTGATGAGCTCGAAGCTGCTCTTGGCGGTATAGTCGGAGCGGCACATATAGACCGTGACATCGCATACGCGGCCAATTTGTAAGGTGTCGGTGACAAGTCCCACGGGGGCAGTGTCAACGATGATGTAGTCGTATCTGTTGCGCAGCTCTTTCATGATGATTTCGAGCGAGGGGCGCGAAACAAGTTCGGTGGGGTTGGGCGGAATGGGACCTGCCAGCAGGAGGTCGAGGTTGTCGTGAACGCCAGAAGGCAAAATCTGTTCACGGATGTCATCCCAAGTGGGTGCATCGTGGGTGAGGAGCACCGTAATGCCATTTTGGTGGTTGTCAATTTCAAACTGCTCGGCAAGACGGGGCTTTCGAATATCAAGTCCCACTAACAGCACTTTCTTCTTGAGCAGAGCGAAACTTACTGCGAGGTTGGCGGCATTGAACGTTTTTCCCTCACCCGATGTCGTGGAAGTAAACAAGATGACCTTCTCGTTTTCCTTAAGCATAAACTGAAGGTTGGTTCGCATGGCCCTGAATATTTCCTCCATCTGGTTGTTCTTGTTCTCGTGGACCACGATGTCGCCTTTGGTTTTTACGATGTCGTTGGCCACGGCCACGTCGGCGAGGATGGGAAGGTCGGTCAGTCTCACCACGTCGTCGTGTCCCTCAATGCGGTAGCGGAAGAAATATGCCAGGAAGAGCACAAGGCTGGGAATGGCGAGTCCTGCTGCCAATGCCACAAGGTAGGTCTTATTTTTGTTCGGACTGATTTGTCCGCCGAATTTCGGCTCGTCAATCAGTTTTCCCTTGTCGGCAGTAGAGGCCAGCGAGATGGAGTTCTCTTCACGTCTTTGAAGCAGGGTGAGGTAGAGGCCCGACTTCACTTCCTGTTGTCTGCCGATTTGTGTGAGCACTCGCTCCTGTTCGGGTGTTCTGCTGATTTCGCTCTGGTATTGTCCCAGTTGCTGCGAGGCGATGCCTCTTTGGAATTCCAGGTTGTGGCGTGCCTGCGAAAGAGTCATGCTGATGGTGGTTTCCAGTTCGTCCAGCTGCTGGGTGATGGGCTCCACGGCAGGGCTGTTTTCGGCAGCACTTCTAAGGAGCAGATTTCTTTTCTGCACCAGTGAGTTGTGTTGAGCAATGAGCGATGAGATGGAACCTTCGGGCACATTGGCCGGCATCAGCTGGTATTTGTTCTGCGGTTGTGTGACAAATCGTGACACGTCGTCGAGTTGTGCAAGTTGCACATCCAGATCGCGCAATTTGTTTTCTGCCAGCGACACGTTGGCGTTGGCCTCACGTGCATTTGTTTTCAGCTCCACAAGGTTTTGTTGACGCTTGTAGCTTTGCAGTGTGCTTTCTGCACTGTTCAGTTCACCACTGATTTTGGCAATACGGTCGTTGATGAATTCTTCTGTCCTGTAGGCCGTTTCGTTCTTGTCTTCGTTGGCTTGCCTGTTATAGCAAATCACGACCTGCTTGAGGTAGTCCATGGCCCTTTGAGGAATCTGGTCGTCGAAAGAGAGGCTCAGAATGGATGTTCCTTCACTCTCAACCACTCCCAGTTTGCTGGCAAACCTGCCTGCAACTCGGCGGGGTGAATTGATGGTGACGTTCATTTTGTCGCCTACATCCATCGGCCTGTTGTTGATGTTGAATGTAAGATAACCTGCCTTTGTCTTGATGGTTGTGGGGAACTTGGTTATAACGCGGTCCAAGGGATATGGGCCTGTGGAGTTCACGTCGTCCACAGGAATGTAGTATGCACCTTTTACATGATAGCCGTCGTCCTTGCGCGTAATAGTCATGTAAATAGGTGCATTTAGTTTCTCAAGGTGTAAGGGGTCGATGTCCACTGACACTGGCTGTATGAGGTAAAGCGGCCTGTCCTTGATGCGTCCGATAAGCGTGTATTCAGTGTAGAGCTTCAGGTCCCTCACGGCATCTGAAGCGATGGCGGTGGATTTCAGAATGAGTTTTTCATTCTCCATGCCATAGCTTTGTGCCACTTCGCCGGTAAAGTTCTTCACGCTAACCGCTCCCTTTGTGCTTACATCGGTCTTCACGAACATTTTCGCGAAGGTGTTGTAAACAGGCGTGGAGTAGCGCAGCTTAAGGAAGGCCAATCCCAGGCAAATGATGAGTGAAAGAATAAACCATTGCCAGTTAAGCACGATAGCTCTGTAAATCGATTCAAAGTCAAAAAATGACGCCCCCGATTCTTCGTTTTCGTTTTGAACGTTATTAATTTCTTCAGCCATGTTCTTGTCAAATTACAGTTTTAATGGTGCAAAGATACGAAGATTATTCTAATATTTCAATTTTTATTTTGTTTTTTCGCCGTTTTGACGTACTTTTGCATGCGATTTACACGTTATACGCTTATCATTATGGGTTTTTTAAGTAAAATATTCGGAAAGAAAGGAAATGAAGAGAAGAAAATAGGCGGCATGGAAGACTACATGACGCTTATCCGTGTGTATTTTCAGGCTGCCATCGCCGAGTCGGTTGGCATTTCCAACCTTGCCATGCTCCCCGACCTTCGTCTGTTCAAGTCAACGCTGAAAGTGCCCACGGTGAACAACAAATTGGGCATCGGCGAGCGCAAGCGCTGCATGGCCATGATGGGTGAGATTTATGGCGTCGCCCCCTCTTTCTTCAAGGAGATAGATGCCAGCGTGAAGAAGAACTGCCGCAAGCTACAGGATGTGCAGCCCTTCTTGATACAGTTCCAGAATTTCTCGCAAGACTTGATGATGCTCACCGGCAACCTCATGAAGTTCAAGATGCGCATGCCGTCGTTTTTCAAGAAAGCCATCTATGCCATGACCGAAAAGACCGTGGGCGACATTCTCAACAAGAACGACTTTAAGGACATGGGCGTGCTCAAGACTGTTGCCGGTGTTCGCCAGTATAATAAACGCCTTGGCTTCTCGCAGGAGTGGATTACCGACTATGTGTACCAGGTCGTCATGCTTGCCAAGAAAGAGCCGAGGCCCAAAGATACGGATGAAAAGAAATGACAGCTCCTTCCCGATTGGATTTATAAACACAAAAAGCCCCCTCTGTTGCTAACGAGGGGGCTTTTTGCGTTTTCAAAAATACTGAAATTCAAAACTGCGGGCCTTCAAATGCCTCAGTTGGCCTTGTCTTCTTCTACTTGCAGCCGGGCCATTTCCTTTGACACAAACTGGTGGACGTAGAAGAATCGTGAGAGTATTGCCGACAGGTATTCGTCAATCTTGTCGATGTCCTGACAGAAGAGAATCTGCATTTTGCTGTGAATGCCCACCTTTTGCTCATCGTTGATGGAATACACGACAATCACTCCGCCCCTGATATTGGCATCGTTGATGACGCGCTTCAGCCTTGAGAAGTTGTCAATGTCATTGGCTTCCCATTCACCCCACCAGAGGTCCCAAATGGTGATAAAGAGAAAATCGTCGTCGGCTTCGACCTTGAACCATTCGTTCTGGTATTTGAATACGATGGCTTTGTTCTCATCTTCTTCAATTTTGTATTCACAGTTCAATTTCTCTAAAGTCTTACACAGCAGTTCACGTGTCTTCATCTTTTGCGGCTTGGTTTTGTTTTCAACCTGTGTGCCCCCAAACTTTTCGTTGAAAAAATCTTTTAACTTACTCATCGTCAGTCTTTCTTAGGTTATCACTTCTGTTTCTTGTTATCCTTTTGCCTTTCGGCGGTCAGGTTCTCTCTCCAATTTGTCAGCAGTCCTTGCAGGGTGCTCCCCCACATTTTATATAATGCGCAGGCGCGAGGCTGTCATGCCCGTTGCCCCACAGCCTTAAAATTCCAGTCTGAAGCCTTTTTGTTTCAGCTCGTCGTAGTTTTCGCGGTTGAACTTGTAGAGATATGCCTCTTTTTTGTTCACCAGCTTAATCTTTTCCTCCAGTTCGGTCAGCAGACCCAGTTTCAGCATCTTGTTATAAAAGTTACGGCGGTCGAACCTCACGTCGAGGATGGCTTCATAAAGGTGTTGTAGCTGTTTCATGGTGAATTTCTCGGGCAGCAATTCAAAGCCGATGGGCTCGAAATGTATTTGCTTCCTCAGCTCAGTCATGGCTTCCCTTAGGATTTTGTCGTGGTCGAAAGCCAATGCTGGCACCTGGTCCAGCGGAAACCATTGTGCCTTGGCAGCGTCGTCGCCACCTTTCACTTCGCTGATTCGCACCAGAGCGTAGTAGGCGATGGTGATAACGCGCTCACGCGGGTCTCGTTTTGGTTCAGAGAACGTGTGGAACTGCCTGATATAAGCATCTTTCAGTCCCGTTTCCTCTTCCAGTTCACGCTTGGCTCCCTCCAGTGCCGACTCGTCCTTCCAGATGAATCCTCCGGGCAAAGCCCATTTGCCCTTGAACGGCTCAATGCCTCGCTCAACCAGCAGCACATTCAGTTTAGTGCCGTCAAAACCGAATATCACGCAGTCGGCGGTGACGGCCGGGTGAGGATATTTGTAATGATATTTCAGTTCGTCCATAATGATATGCGTTAATTTTACACTGCAAAGGTAAATACTATTTTTCTTATTTCCAAATAATATTGCGTAAAAAATGCGCGAATAATTGCTATTTAACGTTTGTTTAGGATGCCATATTCATTGAAAAGCCATCTGCAAATCTTACTTCGGTTTCATAAATGCAAAAAAGAGCGGCAAAACGGGTGTTGCCTGTTTTGCCGCCAAAAGTGGGGTGGGAGAGGATTATTCCTCCACGATGTTCTTAAATTTGTTCCATCCTTCCACCGACTTGAAGTCGCTGGCAGTGCCTTTCGGCACAATCACCTTAGCCGTGCTGATGGTGGTCTGGTCGAAGGCCAGGTCAATGCTTGCGCGTGTCATGAAGCAGCGGATGGTCTTCAGCGGGCAGCCGCTGAAACTATAGCTGCTTATGCTCCAGATGCTGGCAGGCAAGGTAACAGAGTGCAGCGTCTTGACATCACGGAATGCACCGGGGTAGATTTCAATGACTCCGCGCGGCACCTCGTAGGTTTCAAGCTTCTTGGCCTGTGGGCAGCGCACCAGCCGGTCCATGTCGGCATTGAAGAGAATGCCGTCAACGGCAGTGAAATACTCACTGTTGGCCACCTTTAGCTCTGTCAGGTTGGGGCAATTCATGAAGGCATCGTTTGAAACGAAGGTAACGGAGTTGGGGATGGTCACCGACCTGAGTGCCCCGCATCCGTAGAAGAAGCGCGTGGTGAAGCGGTCGTCAACGGTGTAGGCGTTTTGATCGGTGCCCACGGGGAAATAGCACGCACCGCCCTTCACGATGGTGGCCTCCGACATATCGAGTTCTGCCATGTGGCTCTTTCCCATCTCGCGCAGCACAAGAATGTCGCTGCCGTTGAGGGGTCCCGACACTTTGAGGTTGGTCACGCTGCTACGCTCACCCTGTGGCAGGAGGGTTGCCAAGGTGCCGGCCTCTGTCAGGGTGACGCTCTTCTGCTGTGCCCAGGCCATGGCCACGGTCAACAGCATTACTACAAACAAAGATACTCTTTTCATGTGTTACATATTTTAAAAACTACCGCAAAATTAGAAAAAAAATCAAAGAAAGTACAATTATGGCGCGGTTTATGCTTTTTTAGCACTATTTTTTACAACTATTTACACAAATTTTCGTAATTTTGACGCAAAATTGAGCCGTTTACCTGAAATCAGACAACAACTTATATTATTTAATAACTAAAAATCACTTCTTATGAAAATCATTATTCTTGACATTCCGCTCTGACAGTGGGTCACGCGTTTCATGGAAAGGACCATGGGCGGGTGGCCGAGTTTCATTGAACACTACACGTTAGGTTAAATCTCTTTTTTTTCAACAATCACAATCCAATCTTTTTTATGACAGCTTTAATTTCTGTAATACCAATTGTATTGCTCATCGTGTTGATGATGGGCTTTAAGGTTTCGGGCTACAAGAGTGCCATTATTACGCTCATTGTAACCATTCTCCTGGCCTTGTTCGCCGTACCTTCCATGGGAATCCTTCCCAAGCCTGAGGCCTCCATCTACGGTGTCACCTTCTGGTCGATTATTGAAGGCTTCCTGAAAGCCTGCTTCCCCATTATTCTCATTATCATCTGCGCCATCTTCAGCTATAACATCCTTTGCGAGACGAAGGAAATCGAAACCATTAAGACGCAGTTCATCCAGATGACTTCCGACAAGGGCCTCCTTGTGCTGCTGCTCACCTGGGGTCTTGGCGGTGTGCTTGAAGGCATGGCCGGCTTTGGCACGGCCGTGGCCATTCCTGCTGCCATCCTCATCGGCTTGGGCTTCAAACCCATGTTCTCTGCCGTTATCTGCTTGATAGCCAATACGGTGGCCGTGGGTTTCGGTGCTGTGGGATTGCCCGCCACCACGCTTGCTAACCAGGTGGCTGCAGAGGGCGTGGCCTCGCCCGAGATGCTGTGCGAAGTGGCCACCTTTATTATATTGCAGCTCTCGCTGATGTTCTACATCACGCCGTTCCTCATCCTGATGATGACCGACCGCAAGAAAGTGTTGAAGAACATCACGCTGGCCCTCTTCGTGGGCACATTCTCCATCATCGTACAGTTCTGCTGTGCCCACTTCATCGGCCCTGAAACGCCCGCTATTCTGGGAAGTGTGGCAGCCATTATTGCCATGCTTATCTATAACAAGTTGTTCATTCACGATGAAAATCCCTCCGACGAGGTCATCGTTGAAAAGAAGAAGTTCGGCACGGCCAAGACGCTGCGCGCATGGAGTGTCTATGGACTTATCATTTTCTTCATTCTCATTTCCAGCAAGATTGTTCCCGCCGTGAACACCCTTCTGAACACCACGTTGGTCACGCAGTTCCAGCTTCCCGTCACCGGAAACGCCTTTAAGTTCGGTTGGCTCTCCAATGCCGGTCTGATGATTTTCCTCGGTGCAGTCATCGGCGGACTGATTCAGGGCATGAGTTTCGGAAAACTGATGAAATTACTTGCCAAGACGACCATCAATCTTCAAAAGACGGTTGTCACCATCTGCTGCCTTGTTGCCATGGCCATGTTGATGAACAACACGGGCATGACCAACGACATTGCCAAGGGCCTGGTAGCCCTCACGGGGGCAGCCTTCCCGTTCTTTGCTCCGCTTATCGGTTCTATCGGCACCTTCGTTACGGGCAGTGCCACCAATGCAAACATCCTCTTCGGCAAGCTTCAGGCCACTGCCGCCGGCGACCTCGGCCTTGTCAACCAGGGCACGTTCTTTGGTGTGCCGGGCAGTGAGACCAACTGGCTGGCATCTGCCAACTGCGCCGGTTCCGAGGGTGGTAAGTTGCTTTCACCGCAGAGCATTGCCATTGCCACGGCAGCCTGCGACATGGAGGGCCAGGATGGTGAAATCATGCGCAAGACCATGCCGTTTGCCATCTTCTGGATTTTGATGAACGGCCTGATGGTCTTCCTCGGATTGCATGTGTTCTGATAAACAAAAAGGGGAGAAGCGGGTTCGTTCCCATTCTTCCCTTTATGTTTAACATTTTGTGTTCACGCCCAGGAACGTTGCCCGCAAAAAGGTCGGGCGGTGTTTCGGGCGTGATTTTTTGTTTAGCTTGCCGTAAATCCGAAGGTGACGACGCTGACCTTCGCCCCGGCTTCCACAAGTTTTCCTCCGCAGCTCATGAGCGTGGCGCCGGTAGTCATCACGTCGTCCACCAGCATGACGTGCTTGCCGTTGAGGTTGGTCCTCTTGGTTGTTTCAAAGGCATTTTTCACGTTTTCGCGTCGTTCCCAGGCATTTTGTGCGGTCTGGCTTCCTGTGAACTTTGTTCTTACCACCAGGTGTTCCTTCACCTTGATGCCTGTTTCCAGGCTCAGCCCCTCGGCAATCTCGCGGCTTTGGTTGAAACCGCGTTCCCGTTTTCTTCCGGGTGTCAGCGGCACCGGCACCAGCAGGTCGATGCCGTCGAAAAATCCCGACTCCTTCATTTCCAGTGCCATCATCCTTCCCATCTGTTCGCCGGCGTCCTGCTTTCCCCTGTATTTCAGGCTATAGACAATGTTTGTCACCGCCGACTGCGGCTCGTAGAAGAAGAGCGCGGCCGCCTTTTCCACGGGCATGATGCCCCAGAACATGCGAGCCATGGTGTTTTCGTAGGCATCCAACCAGAAGAAAGTGCGTGGCAGGTGCAAGTTACAGGCACTGCACACCACCCCCTCGCCGGGCGACAATCGCCGTCCGCAGGCCAGGCAGGGGCGTGGCAGCAGCAGGTCGTGGAGGCTGGTGAAAAAGCTATACATCGTCTTCGTCGAAGGAGTCGTCAAGGGTTTCCATGCACGATTTGATGATGCCGTAGGTGAAGCCCCGGCCCAGCGCATATTGCATGAGCTTCTGTTGCCTTTGCCGTGGGTCGCTGGTTGCCAGGCTTTTACGCTTGTTTTCTATCAACGGGCGAAGAATGTCAGCAAATTCCTCATCGTCGAATTGTCCGAGCGCCTCTTTTCTCAGCTCGGCACCGATGCCTTTGGCCATCAGGGCCTGTTCGATTTTTCGCGGTCCCCATTTGTCGTACCTCATTTTGTCTTTGGCTAACGCCATGGCATATCTCCTGTCGTTCACGAAGTCGTGGCTCTCCAGGTAGTCGATGACCTCCTGTTGCTGGCCGTTGCTCAGTCCCCATTGCCACATTTTCTGCCGCAGGTCGTGGCAGCAGTGTTCCGACTTGGCGCAGAGGGCGGTAAGCCGCCGAAGCGCCTGTTCCTTGTCCAATGCGGGTTTCTTTTCCATGCTTCCGCTCATTTTATTCCACCACGACCTTCTGTCCGCCTCTGATGTAGATGCCCTTCTTCAATGGTTGATGGTCGGCCATGTACATGCCTTGCAGGTTGTAGGTGGCGTGGTTGTCGGCCTGCGATTGTTTTATGGGAGCGATGGCGTCGGTGCCGGGCCGCGGAAACACATCGTTGATGCCCTGCATGGCGTAGATGCCATAGACGGAGAGGTTTTTGCGGTCAACGATAGTCATGGTGCCTTTGGTGCCCTCCTGGCTGGTGTGGTTGATGTCCCAGGTCATGGGCACCATGCCGCCCAGCTCCTTGCACATGCGGTGCAGTTCGCGGTAGTGCGCCCTGATGGAGGCGTTGTGCTTCTCCTGGCTTTCGCTGGCCAGCCCCGAGAGGTCGCGCCAGTTGGCCCCAAATTCTCCTATCACCACGGGGTAGCCTTTATCGACGAAGTGCTCTTTCATTTTTCTCAGCTGGCTCATCATGTCGTCTTCCTCACCCCATGTGGCGTTGTGCGTGGAACCGCTGTGGTGGTTGCCGTTGCCCCAGTAGTAGAACACCTTTCCCCACGACTCGTCTTTCTCCATGCCCCAGAACTGCCAGGGATTGTAGTAATGCACTTCAACGGCCAGTTTCTCCGCCACGACGTCGGTGGGCATCTTTCCGCTCATGAAGTTGCAGGTGTGGTCGATGTTGGTTGACGGTCCCTGCACCACGAGCACGCGCCTGGCGTTGTTGCCGCCCGTTTCCCTCACGGCGTCCACGAATGTCTGGTTGTATTGTATCAGGTTGTTGGTGGCCGCCTGGTTGTCGGCATTGGGCTCGTTGAGGCCGGCAAAGAGCAGGTGCTCGTCGTAGTTGATGAAAGTGTTGGCAATCTGCGTCCACAACGCTTTCAGGATTTGCTTGTTGCGGGCAATGGCGTCGGGGTTGGAGTCCTTGATGTGCTCTTCCAGCCATCCGCCGTCCCAGTGGTCGTTGAGCACCACATAGAGGCCCTCGTTGATGCAGTAGTCAACAATTTCCTTCACCCGTGCCATCCATGCGGCGTCTATCTCGTAGGTGGCGGCGTTGCTGATATGTCCGAAAGCCCATGCACACGGTATTCGCACGCTCCTGAATCCCAGGCTCTTGACGTATTGAATGATTTGTGGCGTGGTCTTCGTGCCCTGCCATCCCGTTTCGGCTGCCAGTCCGCCTTTGTTGTTCCATAGAGCGCCGCCCGTCCAGTTGGTGGTGGCTTCGAGTGTGTTTCCGAGGTTCCATCCCGGGCTCATGTCGTTGATGATGTCTGTGGCACTGCGGTCCAGGCCATCTTGGGCCGTTGCTGCGGTACTGAGCGTCAGCAGGCAGGTGGCGAGAAAGTGTTTCAAATACTTCATGTCGTAGGGGTATTGGTGAGGTGGTTATTTAAAATGAAGCAGCGTTTGGGGCTGCATAGTGAATGACGCTACAAAAGTACGCAAAAAAAATCTGAAAAACAACATTCTGGGAAACTAAAATATCGAGCTTTTCAGGTGGGTAGTATGCTGATGAGTTTTTTTGAAAAATCTTGACATTCTCATGTAATTTTGGTTGATTTCATAACGTATTGATAATCAATATGTTGAAAATGACGACGGGTTTGACCGCAATTTTCAAGGAGAGATTTGCCAAATTTCTCCCCTCAAACTGCCAAATCTCTCCTCAAAAATTGCCGTCAAACTTTTTGTGGAACAAAAAATCTTTGAAAAATCTTTACAAAACATTCAGGTTTCCTGGCGCACTTTTTTACGTTTACAAAATACCAGTTAATAACCGAGGATTACGACTTTGCTCATCCTTCCCAATTTCCCGATTATTTCCATCATCTTCCATCAACAGACAATACGAACTTTTTGAGGAGACCTATAAAATAAAAAACATATTTACATTTTGTATTTATCTGGTTTTTCCGTACCTTTGTGCCCTAACAAGAAAAGAAAGAAATGAAGACCGAGAAACAAATGGCGGAGGCAGCCGCCGACTTCGCTGAACGGTGGAAAGGCCGGGGTTACGAACGTGGGGAGTCGCAGACCTTCTGGCTTGACCTGTTGACGAGTGTCTATGGCATAGAGAATCCGTCATACGGTTTTATACGCTTTGAGGACCACCGTATGGTTGACGCTTCCAATTTCATTGATGCCCGCATACCCTCCACGCGTGTACTCATTGAGCAGAAGTCTATAGGCAAGAACCTGCGCAATGGCATCCGCCAAAGCGACGGCTCGGTGCTAACCCCCTTTCTGCAGGCCCGCCGCTATGTGGTGAGTATGCCCGTGTCGGAGCATCCACGATGGATTGTGACCTGCAATTTCCAAGAGTTCCTTATCTACGATATGGAGCATCCCAATTGCGAGCCTGAAGAGATTAAACTGGAGAACTTGGGGAAGGAATACTACCGCCTGAAATTCCTGGTGGACACCCGCAGCGAACACCTTACCAAAGAAATGGAGGTGTCGATGAAGGCGGGAGAGATAGTCGGGAAGATTTACGACGCATTGCTCAAACAATATGATGATGAAAGCCCGGAAGCACTGCGTTGGCTTAATATTCTGTGTGTTCGTATCGTATTCTGCCTCTATGCCGAAGATGCCGGAGTGTTCGCCCACGACCAGTTTCACGACTTCCTCATACGCTATGAGGCCGAGGACATGCGGCGGGCATTGTGCGACCTCTTTGAAGTATTGAATACCCCATTGGAAAAGCGCAGTAAGTACTTGAAAGAAGACTTAAAGGCATTCCCTTACACTAATGGCAAACTGTTTGAGGAAGAAATTGAAATACCACAGTTTACCGACGAAATCCGCACCACTTTGCTACAGAATGCCAGTCTTGGCTTTGACTGGAGCGATATTTCGCCCACCATTTTCGGAGCGGTTTTTGAAAGTACCCTCAATCCTGAAACCCGCCGAATTGGTGGAATGCACTACACTTCAATAGAGAACATCCATAAAGTCATAGACCCGCTGTTTTTGAACAATCTCCGTCGCGAACTCGATGACATTCTGGAGGAAAAAGTGGAAAGGTATCGCGTGCGCAAGCTTGACCAGTTCCAAAACAAACTGGCTTCATTGACTTTTCTCGATCCGGCCTGTGGCTCTGGCAACTTCTTAACCGAAACTTATCTCTCGCTGCGGCGCCTTGAAAATGAGGTCATACGCGAGCGTTATCACGGGCAGACCATGATGGGCGAGTTTCTTAATCCCATCAAGGTCAGCATCCTGCAGTTCTACGGCATAGAGATTAACGACTTCGCTGTCACCGTGGCCACCACGGCCCTCTGGATTTCTGAGGCGCAAATGTTGGCCGAGACAGAGAGAATCGTCAAGCACGACATTGAATTTCTGCCACTGAAGTCATATTCAAATATCAAGGAAGGAAACGCCCTGCGGCTGTCGTGGGATGAGTGGGAGGTGAACGACCAAACCCCAACCATCATTGCCCGCCAGGCATTTGTGTACCCGCCGCCCTTGTCTGAAGAGCCCATGGTGTCCAGTGAGCCGGTAGTCACCTACGACAAAGTGGACATCTACGCGGAACAGGCCATCACCTACAACACCCCCAAGCCAGTAGAGACCTACCATGTTGACTTCGACTACATCATGGGCAACCCTCCGTTTGTGGGGGCAAGATGGATGAGTTGGAGCCAGAAAGATGATGTGATGCATACCTTTGGGAAACAATGGAAGGGTGTGGGTGATTTAGACTATGTGGCATGTTGGTATAAAAAAGCATTCGATTTAATACGTTTTTCAAAAACCAAGGCAGCATTTGTCTCAACTAATTCCATTACTCAGGGAGGTGCCGTGGCCATCCTTTGGAAACCGCTTATGGAGAAGGGCTTAACCTTTAATTTTGCTTGGAAGACATTTCGCTGGGACAGTGAATCTAATCAAAAGGCTCAAGTACATTGTGTCGTAATAGGCTTTTCTTTCAACAAAGAAGAAAGCACGACAATATATCTGAATGAACGACAGCTGATATCTGCAGAAAACATTAATGGCTATTTGCTCGACGCTCCAAACATTTTTATAGAAAAACGTCTGAAGCCCCTTTGTGACGTGCCAATGATTTCTTTGGGCGGGCAACCTATTGATGACGGAAACTTGATTTTGACAGAAGAAGAAAAAAACGAACTCCTCAAGATTGAACCACAGGCTGCTGTTTTTATACGTCCGTTTATGATGGGTAAGGATTTTATTGAAAGGAAACCTCGTTTTTGTCTTTGGCTGAAAGAGGCTAATCCGTCAATTCTACGTCAATGTCCACTCATTCTTAAACGGGTGGAAAAAGTAAAAGCGTTCAGACTGAAAAGTAACCGAAGCAGCACATTAAACGCAGCTCAAGAACCTACAATGTTTGGAGCACCTTTTGAGTGCAAGGACAACTATGTCGCTTTGCCAAAGGTTTCATCAGAAAACAGGAAATACATTCCAATCGATTATTTGACTTCCGATATAATCCCAGGAGATAAACTCTTCTGCCTCCAGAATGCCACTCTTTACCATTTCGGAATACTGACAAGTAATGTTCACATGGCTTGGATGCGAGCTGTGTGCGGGCGACTGGAAATGCGCTATAGCTATTCGAACACTATCGTTTATAACAACTTTCCCTGGCCACACCCCACTGAAATCCAGAGGGCGAAAATAGAAAAGACTGCACAAGCCATTCTTGATATACGTAATAAATACTCAGATTGTAGTTTTGCCGACCTTTATGACGAACTGACCATGCCTATTGACCTTAGAAAAGCGCACCAGCAGAACGACCGCGCCGTAATGGAGGCATACGGCTTTCCTGTTAAGGCATCGTTCACCGAGAGCCAGTGTGTGGCTGAGTTGTTCAAACTCTACAAGGAAATGACGGAATAATTGCCAATTTACAAAAACTCAGGGAATGGCAGGGTGTTATGGTTCCACATAAACGAGGTCGCTCATGACGTCGTCGCTGACAAACAAGCCTTGCCGCGTGAGGTGGAGGCGTCCGTCGGTCACTTCAAGCAGGTGACGCTGGATGCCCTTGGCGGCATTGGCGGTGAGATAGTCGAAAAAGAAATCGGGGAAAGTGTGCTTCAGCTCCGTCATGCTGATGCCTTCGCGCGTGCGCAATGCGGTGGTTATGAGGTCGTTGTAGCGCGTTGCATCGTCCAACAATTCGGTTTCCTCAATGGGCCGCTCATTGTGCATGACGGCCTGAATGTATTGGCCGATGTCGGAAACATTCCATTGCCGGGTGACCCGGTCGTAGCTATGAGCCGCCGTTCCGATGCCGATGTATGGCGTGCCGTTCCAGTAGCTGCTGTTATGGCGTGAGCGGAAAGTGGGGTAGGGGGTGTCGGACTTTTTCGCATAATTGCTGATTTCATAATGTTCAAATCCAGCCTCTTCCAGCAGGTCGATGAGCCGTTCATACATCAGCCGTTGGGTGTCGTCGTCGCAGGTGTTCGTCAGCCGTCCCTCCTCGCGCATGCGGTAGAGCGGCGTTCCTTCCTCGTAAGTCAGCGCGTAGGCCGAGATGTGCTCTACATGGAGGCCGACGGCCTGCCTGACATCGTTTTCCCAGTCGTGCAAGGTCTGCTGGGGAAAGCCGAACATCAGGTCGATGCTGATATTGTTGATGCCCGCCCGTCGGAGGCGTTCCACCGCCAGCGGTATCTGGCTGGAGCTGTGGCGGCGCCGAAGTAAACGCAGGCGCTGGTCGGAAAAGGTCTGCACGCCCATGCTGACCCTGTTGACGGGCAACGAGGCGATGGCGTCGGCCATTTCGGGCGAAATGTCGTCGGGATTGCATTCAAGGGTTATCTCGGCATCCTTTTCCAGCTTATACACCTTATTTATATATAAAAAAAGCCTGTGGAGCATGGCCGGCGTGAGTTGCGACGGCGTGCCCCCGCCAAGATAGACGGTGGCGACTGTGTCGTCACGGGCTGGGCGCATCAGCATTTCGCGCCCCAAAGCCTCGACGTATTTTTCGCGCATCGCAAGGTCGGTGGAGGAGAAGAATGCGCAATAGATACAACGGCTCTTGCAGAACGGAATATGGATGTATAAACCGGTCATAATCGTTGATTTTGGCACAAAAATACTAATAAGTTTAAAAAAAATGCACCTTTTTGCCAAATTCTTTTGTCAATTTGCCAAAAAGTAGTAATTTAGCCCCCTATAAATGTCTATTAATACTTAATCTAAAAAGATATGAAGGTATATCAAACTAATGAAGTTAAAAACATCGCATTGATTGGCAGTGCGGGTAGCGGCAAGACCACACTTGCCGAGAGTATGCTTTTTGAAAGTGGCGTCATCAAGCGTCGCGGCACCGTAGAGGCGAAAAACACCGTGAGCGACTACTTCCCCGTGGAGCAGGAATACGGCTACAGCGTCTTCTCAACCGTGTTCCATGTTGAATGGAATGGCAAGAAGCTCAACATTATTGACTGCCCGGGCAGCGACGACTTCGTGGGCGGTGCCATCACGGCCCTGAACGT
>JAEEGL011897318.1_pt1 | contig 73971 bp, 77 predicted proteins | sample 9134231 | NCBI WGS metagenome assembly JAEEGL01 (sample SAMN16246548, study PRJNA631951) | gut metagenome | biome: gut microbiome; feature: rumen; material: fiber-attached | host: Bos | place: Iran: Karaj | collected 2018-10 | reverse complement strand
TTTCCTTTTTGCCCGTAGCCTCGGCCATTTTCCTACGGGTCATTTTCTTTCTTTTGCCTTTTTGCCCGTAGCCTCGGCCATTTTCATACGGGTCATTTTCTTTCTTTTGCCTTTTTGCCCGTAGCCTCGGCCATTTTCATACGGGTCATTTTTCACTTTTGCTTTTCTGCCCGTAGCCTTTTCCCTTTCCCTACGGGTCATTTTTCCACTTTTCCTTTTTTGCCCGTAGCCTCGGCCATTTTCCTACGGGTCATTTTTCCACTTTTGCTTTTCTGCCCGTAGCCTCAAGGTTATTCCATGGAATCATCACAATTGGGGATAATCTGTCAAGCTCTTAACGCTCTCTAGGTCGCTTACGCATCTCTGATGACGTCAAGCGCGGGCAAGGAATTGCCCTCATAGTCGAACAGCGCCTGGTTTGCCCACTCGTTTCCTCCCGGTCCCTTCTCTCCCGTATACTCCAATGCGGCTTCCGTTGCCCAGCCGCATCCAGGCACGGGGATCCAGCCGGGTTCCCAGTAGAAGAATCCAAGGCCGCCCGGCACTTCCTTGATCCGGCGCATCACGTCCTTCATGAAATCTGCCTGTCCCATGGGCGTCATGGGATACTCCAGGGATTTTGTCAATTCTTCCTTAGTCGCCATCCCCTTGAGTTCGCTCGCATCGATCCCTTCATAGCGCCTGTAATCCTCAGTGCTAAAGCCCATGGACACTTCCGCCACCACGATCTTCTTGCCATACCTGCGCGCCATGTCCTTCATGTTATAGGACAGTGCGTCCAGCGTGCCGTGCCAGAACGGATAGTAGGAAAGCCCGAGAATGTCAAAGTCGAGGCCCCTCTTAACGTAATTGTCGAACCACTCGACGTACATTTCATTATTGCCGCCGTTATCCAGATGGAGCATCACGGGAAGCTTTTCATCAACCTCTCTGACGGCCTTGATCCCGGCGCTGACAAGCTTCGCAATGTTGTCAAACTCCGGCTTTTTTCCATAGGGCCAAAGAAGCCCGTTGGTGATCTCATTCCCGATCTGCACCATGGTCGGCATGACATTTTCCCTCTTCAGGGTTTCCATCACTTCTTTTGTGTAGGCATATACGTCCTTCGAAAGCTCTTCCGCGTCGTGGCCGCGCCACGCCTTGGGAACGTTTTGCTTTCCGGGATCCGCCCAGAAATCACTGTAATGAAAGTCAAGAAGGAAACCCATCCCCTTTTCCAGGGCGCGCTTTGCCAGCTCCAGGGTCGTCTCAAGGTCATTGGTTCCGGCGCCATAGGGCCTGCCGTCCTCGGCATAAGGATCATTCCAAAGACGAAGCCTTACGTAGTTACAACCGTAGCTTTTCAGAATATCCAAAAGCTCTTTTCGCACGCCATGATCATAATACTTTGCTCCGCAACGCTCCTCTTCCAAAAGCGTGGAGACGTCCATTCCTTTGATAAAATCCAATGTTGTACTCCTTCATTTCGTCCGTGATCTAAACCCGCAATGCGCCGCGTACGTTAATCAAAATCCGTGATGCGTTCCATCATCTTCCGGTAACGGAAACGGATCATCTCATTCTTTTCAAGCACGTCCTCCTCCGTACCGGTATACTGGCAGCGCAGGCAGTAGTACTCTTTCTTGTCCTTGTCATAGAACATGTCAATGTCCAGATCCCGCATAAAGCAAGAGGGACATCTGTAATTTAGTTTGCCTTTTCCAGATTGAGCCACGTGTTGATCACCTCTCCCTTTCTGATCTTCTTTGTCATACCCAGCGTGAACATCGGTGAAAACGCATAGCCTTCCTTGACGTAGCTCGTAGCGTCATCCGCATCCGTCGTGAGCGTCACCTTTGTCTGTACGGGCGGGATGATAGCCTCCGCCACCTTAGCTCCTTCCACGGCAGCTTCCCTGCATTTGTAGGCATATTCGATCTTTTTCGCGTCTGCGCCGTCACCTACGGAGAGCTTGATGGAGGTCATGTCCTCCGGGTACTCCGTGGTACCGTAGCAGGCTACCATATATTCGTTGATGCTGATCTCGGCCGCCGGATCGCTGACTTCGAGGATTTCCCTGCTGATCTGGATCCTGCTTTCTCCCTCGGGGAAGATCACCTTCGTCTGAAGCTTTACGCTCACCTCTGCAAACTCAATGTCTACGGGATCCAGGGTCAGAACCCTGTTCTTCCCTTCCTGTGAGAAGGTTGCGTGCGTTCTGCAAAGGCACAGGTCCACTTCCTCCGCGCCGCAGCAGATCTTCGCGCTGCGTACCGTGCCCTCTCCGGCATAATGCGTGAAATATCCGGCCCTGTACTTTTCCTGGATCAGGAACGGGTAGGAAGCATCCTGCACGTGCGGCGTTCCAATGCCAACCTCCCATTTGAGCTTGGCAACGTAAGGACGCAGGTCAACGATGGCGCCGCCCTGGTCCATGTTCACGCAGGCTCTCATAAAGGGATCCACGTACCAGAATAACTGCTTGTTTGAGCCATAGAGAATGTCCTTCCAAAGCGCGCACTCCGGCTCCGTATAGGTCTTGTTTGCCCTGTAGAAGTCAGCAAACTCCGCCATGGTAAGGTCAATCAGCTTGCCTTCTTTCTTCAGCTCGCCGTAATAGCGCATGCCGTCCTCATAGGATTTCTTCAGGAGCTCATAGGGCTGCTCCCAGCGGCCCATCTTGTTCAGCCAGCCGGGTCCCACAAACATCATGTTATAAGAATAGCCGTTATTGTACTTCGCAAGGTGCCGGTACTGGTCGATCAGATTGTAAAGATAGGGATACTCCCAGGTCTTCGTGTCATAGATCATGCCTCTTAGCACGTTCTGGGGATGGGTTCCGAAATTGGAGCCGTTACCGTCATAGCACGCCAAAAGATCTCTCGAAAGATGCGGAATCGCCACGATGCCGGAATCCTCGGCTTCGTTCGCTGCAGGCGCATGCGTGTTCTGCTTCGACGGGATCCAAGGGTTCCAAGGGCCACCGTCAAACAGGGTATACCAGGAATTGTTGGTGGTATGATATGCCTTCGGTCCCTCCTCCCAGCAGGTGGCCACTGCGCACTTGATGGAAGGGTACTTTTCCTTGATATAGTTCGTCAGCTCCGCGTCCATGTAATATGATCCGGTGGACTCGGGATAAAAGCCAAAGCACTCATAAAACTTTCCAAACACGTCATCCACGATGTTCTTCTTGTCTTCCATGGAGAACATCCAGATGCAGAAATCCTTTGTCTTGTACTTCTCGCGGAACTCCTTGCAGGGGAGCCCCAGCAGGGTCAATGCAATCTCATCCCCATATTTTTCATGATCATCCTTGGCCAGCTGAACCGCCTCCTCGTTAAACAAGGAGGCATAGGTCATCTGAATGGTGCACTTCAAACCGTTGTCATGTGCGGTCTTTTGCTGAAACTTGAAGATGTCCAGGGATTCGGTCAAAAGTGCCTTTCTTCCTATGTCCTCGGCCTTTCCCTGTCCCGTCACCTTCTCAGCATATTCAGGCACCATCTCTGGCCTGTGGATGACGTTAACCACAAACGTATTTTCCATTTTCCGTCCTTTCTAAAATCCGATCCGTTTCTTTTATTTCTCTGGGTTTTAACCCTTCGTTGAACCGCTGGTCACGCCCTCAACGTAATACTTCTGCATGATGGCAAAGAGGATTGCGATGGGGATGGAGATCACCAGACCGCCTGCACAGAAGGCAGAGAAGTTCTGGCCGATCAGCGACTTATCCAGCATATTGTACAGACCGATGGCCACCGTCCAGTCCTTCGACAGACCGGAATTGAGCATCAGTCTTGCAAACATGAAATCCGACCAAGGTCCCAGGAAGGTACTGATCACGGTGTAAACAATGATCGGCCGGCAAAGAGGGAGCATTACCCTGGTGAAGATCTTAAATTCGTTCGCCCCTTCTATCTTGGCAGCCTCTCGCATGGACGCCGGCACGGTATCCATGAAGCCCTTCACGATCAGATATCCCAGACCCGATCCGGCGGAATACACCACCACCATTCCAATATGGGAATTGGTAAGGCCGATGGACTTCATGATAAAGTAAACGGCAATCATTGACAGAGCGCCCGGGAACATGCCCAGTATCATCGAGAAACGAATGATTCCCTGTCTGCCCGGGAAACGCATGCAGCTCAGCGAATAGCTCACCATCAGCACGAAAATACTGGATACAATACAGGTAAAGAGCGCAATGACAAGGGTGTTAAAAAACCATCTTCCATACTGTAGGATCGAATCCGGATGGAAGAACAATCTGTTGAAATTATCCAGCGTCCACTTTTCCGGGAAAAATCTCGTTCTGCTCATGCCGGGATATGCGCTGAAGGCCGTGACGAGAAGCCACAGTATGGGAATCAGCCATATGCAGGCCAAAATAAACAGTAATACGGTCTTACAAACACCGCCAATCCTTCTTTTTTGTGACATGCCCATCTTTTGAATGCGAATGCCGTCGCCTGACTTTTCCATTTGATTCATCATATCTGGTAATCCTCCTCTCTTCCGCCCTTCATCAGTCTTGAGTAGGAAATCAGGGTAAATACCACGCTGATCACAAATACAATAATACCGATCACGGATGCCATCTTATAGTTTTGCTCTTCCTGCGTCAGTCTGAAGAGCCAGGTTACCAGCAGGTCGACTTCCTTTGCATTGGACTTGTACAATCCCGCATCCTGCGTGATGTATACGTCCTGCGTGAGCAGATAAATTACGTTGAAGTTGTTGATGTTTCTCACAAAGTCCGTGATGAGCGCAGGTCCCTGTACCACAAGGATGTAAGGAATGATGATCTTCCAGAAGATCTTCCACTTGTTTGCGCCGTCGATCCTTGCGCTCTCCAGCTGATCCTTGGGTGCGTTCATCAGCACGCCGGTTGCGATCAGCATTTGATACGGGATGCCTACCCAGATGTTGATCAGTATGATCATGACCTTGGTCCAGTTCTTGTCCGTAAGGAAGGGGATAAACGTCGCATTCTTGTTTACGAGCCCCAAGCCCTTACAGAGATCCAGGATTCCCAGATTCTGACAGATCTGATTAAAAATACCCTGATCCGCAAAGAAGTTTCTCACTAGGATCAGCGTTACGAACTGCGGAACCGCGATGGCGATGACGAAGAGGGTTCTCCACATTTTCGGGAGCTTAACGCCCTCGGAGTTGATGAGCAGCGCCAGCAAAATACCGCCGATAAAGCAGGTAAAGGTAGCCAGGAACGCCCACGTCAGGGTCCATGCAAGAACCTTCTTAAATGCGTATCCAAAGGTAAGGCTCAGCTTTCCGCCAAAGAGGTCCGTAAAGTTTTCGAAGCCGACCCAGGTAAACAGGGTTCCGGGAGGCATGTGGTTTTTGTCATAGTTGGTGAACGCTATGGCAATCAGCACAAGCAGCGGAAGGATGTTCATCAGGACCACGCCGACGGTGGGGATGCTCAGCAAGGTTACGTGGAACTTCTTTCCCAGCATCTGCTGCAGATCCTCCTTGAAGGAATTCACGTGTTTCCCATTTTGCGCATCACACATCACTGCATAAGCCTGCTTTACGTTATGAACGTAAAACAGCAGGAAAACAAAGAGCAGGAACAGGGATGCGATGCCATAGATCAGAATCAGGAAGGAATTGTCGTAAGGGAACTGCTCCACCTCAAAGGTGAGGGGATTGATCTTCGGATCCTGATACTGCACCGTTCCCAAGGTAGAGAACTTGGCAAGATTTGGAATGGAAAAAAGGATAAAGCAGAGAAGGTAGGCCAGCTGCACCAAGGTGACAAGAACGCCTTTTGCAATCTGCTTTCTCTTAAAGAAACCCATGCCCATCACGCCCAAAGAGGCCTTTACCGCCCAGTCTCCCTTGGCAATAGCCTCTCCAAAATCAATAAAGTATCGTGCAAAGGCGGTTTGTGCGAATGACTTTTTTTGTTTAGGTTTTTCCGTAGCCATTTTTTCTCCTTTTCACACTATTTTTGATATAGAAATCCCCATATGATTGCGGTAGCTCTCATATGGGGTTACTAAGGATCTAATTTATTTTGCAGTAATTCCGCTCACTGCGTCATCCAGGAGCTTTTGGACGTCCTGTCCGTCAGGGTTGCCACTGATCAGGATGTCGGAAAGGGATTCGCTGGATGCCCAGTAGTTTCCGCCCACTCTCTGAAGCGTTCCGTGAGCTCCCTGTGCGGAGATTGCTGCGATGGCCACGTCCTTAAGCACTGCATCTGAGGAAGCTGCCTTCACGTTGGAGGGTCCTAACTGTCTAGCCTGGAATCTTGCGATCTGGCTCTCTTCACAGGTTAAGTACTCAGCCAGAAGCATTGCCCAAGGCAGATATGCGCTGTTGGGGTTAACGCCGATCAGCTTGAAGCCGAGGTATGCGGTCATCTGATACTCCTTGCCGCCTGCCTTGAACTTCGGCATGATGCAGGCTGCATAGTTGGAGCCAAGTGCATCAGAGAAGTTCTGTGCCGCCCAGGTACCGCTGACTACCGCACCCATGGTACCGGCCTTGAAGGCTTCTGCCGCGGTGCTGTCGTCTGCCATTACCAGAACGCCGTCCTTTGCATACTGGATGATCGCGTTCGCTATGTCAACGCCAACCTGGTCATTCCAGTTACAAGTGGTGCTGCCGTCGCTCTGAAGGTCTGCATAATGTCCGGTGCCTTCTGCATCGAAGAAGCCGTGGAGATACCAGCCGCCCTTCTGATAACCAATGGTCACGCCCTTTTGCTTGGCAACTTCAACCATCTTGTCAAAGCTTACCATGTCCTCAGCAGAGAAGATGCTGCTGTTGTAATACATGAAGTAGCCGTTGTCACCCGTCATTGGGTATGCATATACTTTTCCGTTATAGGTAGCTGCCGCGATTGAACTTGCAGAATTCTCGGAAGCCACGTCGTAGGTGTAAGCAGTGCTTACTTCCGTAAGTCCCTTTACGTTAATGAGCTCAATGAGCTGGTCATCTGCAAACGCATAAACGTCTGCCGCAGCGGTGGGATCCGCCATCACCGCGTCCTTTGCGCCAGCCTCAGACTGAATGCCCAGCTGGAAATCAAACTTAACGCTGGGATACTTTGCCTTGAACTGGTCCAGAAGCGTCTGGGTGAAGTCCTGATCCATCTCAGACGCCCAAACGGTAAGCTGTACGGTATCCTTGGTGTTTGCCACCAGATTATCAATGGCGCTTGCCGCAGTTTTCTCATCCAGCTTCTGGATCTCTCCGCCGGAACTGGATTCCGTGCCAGCCGAAGATTGAACTTCCGCCTGGCTGCTGCCATCCGTATTACCGCCGCAGCCCGCAAGAGCCGTCATGGACAAAACACACGTCATCAACAGTGCTAATGCTCTTTTTCTCATGTCCTCTTATCCTCCCTTATAGCAATCCTTGTGAAAATTATTCAATTGCGGTTTTGCGCAATCGGTTGCTCTATGTGAAATTTTACCAACTATATGGCATCTTGTCAATACGATATTCAAAATTTCCAGACGTAAAAGGTTTTACCAAGCCATATTTTTATTGGGTTGAGCCCTTGAGCAGCACTTCATAGCCGAGCATCTGCCGGTTTTCCACCTTTTTCCCATTGATAACGGCCATCAACGTTTCACACGTTTTTTTCCCCAACTCCGTGGGGTCATACTTCAGGGCGGTAATCTGCGGCTTATAATTTCCCAAAAGCTTGCTGTCGTAGAAGCTTGCCACCTTTAGATCCGTGGGTACCTCCAGCTCCATCTCCTTCAGTTTTTCCATCACCATTTGGCAGATCCGGTCATCCTCACACACAATGCAGTCCGTTCCAAAGGCGACCGCCTCCTCGACGGCCCTGTCCACTCTGTCCTTATTGACGCAATCCAGGCAGATTTGCGTTCTGGCGTCCTCCATCCCCTCCTGAAAGCCCTGCAGACGGCTGCCCGTAACCACCTGTCCGGTGTCCCCGCCGATAAAGGAGGCGCGCTTTACTCCCTTCATCTTAAGGATGGAGGTGAGTTCCCTGCAGGCAGCCACGTGATCATTATCCACCTGAATCACGCCCTTTTCCTCCGTGGATCCCACTACCACAAAGGGAATTCCCTTCTCCTTGAGATAACGGATGGCTTTATCCTTGCGGAGCGTCCGTCCGAGGATCACGCCGTCCACCTTGTGGTTCTCGGTGATCCGCTTTAGGCCGGATATGTCATCCTTTCCGATGGTGGTGATCAGTACGTCATAGTCAGCTTTTGCCGCAGCGCCAATAACTCCCTGCAGGCAGCGCTGATAGAAATAAAGCGACGTCAGGTGATCATCTCCGGGAATCACCCAGCCAACGTTATAAGTCTTGGATTCACTTAAGCCCTTGGCAAGGGGATTGGGCCTATAGTTGCGCTCCTCAATGTAATCGAGTACCTTCTGTCTCGTTTCGGTACTGATCCTCCCCTTTCCGGATATGGATCTGGATACCGTTGATTTTGATAGGCCGAGGGCCTTTGCCACGTCGTCGATCGTTGTTTTTTCGTTGTCCATTTTTTTATCCTTTTGCCCTATTGGCGCAATCGGTTGCGCCTATTTAAAATATAGCAAACCATAATCAATAATGCAAGAGGAACGTTTATTCAACGTTCCTCTTTTCAATGGCATCGATTCTCTGACTGAGCGTGGGGTGAGAGTACTGAAGCATTACGACCAAAGGATCCGGGCTTAAATTCACGTAATTGCTCTTGGCAAGAAATTTTAATGCACTGACAAGCGCATCGGCATACCCTTCCTTTACCGCCTGTTCGTCCGCACGATATTCTGCCCGGCGGGAGAACACGTTTGCAATCACTTCATAAAGCGGCGATATGACGGAGAACCCGACGCTCATGATGAGAATCATGGCAAATCCATAATTAACGTCCTGGAATCCAAACTCGTTAAAGAGCTCCGGCGTCCGTAAGGTAAACCATGCCATAAAAGCCAGAATCAGCATTTGAACAAACGTAAGAATCCTACTTTTCAACGTATCTTTATGCAATCCATGCCCCATCTCATGTGCAAACACGGCACAGATTTCATCCACGCTCAAGGCCTCTTTCAGCGTATCGTAAAGCACAATGGTCTTCATCTTTCCAAAGCCCGTGAAATAGGCATTCATTTTGGTGGTTCGTTTTGATGCGTCCATCACCCGGATCGCCCGTACGTGAAATCCGTTCTTTTGAAGCAGCGCCGTCAGCTTCTCTTTTAGTTCCCCATCCTCCAGATCCTCAAAATGATTGAATATCTTACTTAAAAAGGGATGCAGGAACGCAACGACGAGGATGAGGAAGGTGAGCGCCGTTGCCATAACCGGGATCAGCCAGTCGCCAAGCCACCTATGGATTGCCATGATCAACATGCCTATGAGCGTCAGCACGACCAAGTCGATGCAAAAATTCTTCGCCTGATCGGCCCAGAAGGTTTTCTTCGTAGAACGATTGAATCCGTATTTTCCTTCAATCTTCATATCGTCATAGTAGCTGAATGGCAGCTCGATCAAATCAAGCAAAGAATCAAACAGCATAACTGCAAAGATTCCCCAAACGGGATGCGCAGGAAAGAGTCCTGCAAAGTCTGCATACCAATTAAATCCAAATGCAAGCAGCAGCATCACGAATTCACACACAGCTGAAATGATCCCAAGTCTGGCTTTTTCCGTATGATACCCCTTCCATTTCCGATAGGTCTCCTCATCAAATATGTCATCCACGTTCGCCGGCACGGGATTCTTCATCGACTTCCAATCCAGAAACTTCACACCCTGCCGAAACATAAAATTCACGGTCAAAAGAACGAGCACCAAAACTTTGTAATTCATTGTAATCCCTTCCTTTTCCTTTATTTTTCCAATTTTGAATTATTTCACGTCACTGTGAGCAAGAGCGAAAGATCCGGCTAGCGTAGATGCCGCAATGATAACAATCGCCACGATCGACGCGCGCAGGCATTCCATGCCAGTGGAATTTATCGTAATCGCATACGTGTTGCCAAGCAACGTGTAATCCGAAAGGGTGAAACTACTGAAGCCGTGAATCCACTCGGTTATGGTTCCCGTAATGGCAATTCCAAATTGGCAGAACAAAAAGCTTGCAATCAACGTTACCAACGTGCTGTTTGTGATTACGTTCAGACAGACCGCAAGGGATGCTGCTGCCGTCAGCAGAAGAACGTGCGTAAGCGTAAAGCGTATGATTTCGCATCCGGAATCCCCAAAGCTGACGCCCTGCGGCAAAAAGATCAGACTCGCGGTCACGGAAGCCACCAAACCGATTCCAATGAAGCTCAGGATCATCGGGAAGATTGCTACGGTTTTGGATACAACCAGCATGGATTTCTGCGAAACCTTACCATATATATTCTTGAGATTGCCATTTGTGATCTCCCCATGCAGGAACACGGACGCGGCAATCGCCACAAACATGCAGATCACGTCACCCGAAATCACGTATTGAAACAAACCGCCAGTCGTAATATTTTGGGAAACCTCCGCAAATTCCACATTTCCGCTAGAAATCATCTGAGATCCCAGCATAACGGAAAAGGCCATAATTTGGAATGCGATAAATGCTCCAATGATAACGTAAGTCGAAGCTGAACGGCGCATCCGAAACAAATTCATGTTTATCAGTCTAACTAACATAATCTTACCTCCAATCAACTGTTTGTCAAATCAAAATAGTATTGTTCCAACGAAAGCTGTTCTTCCGTAATCCGGTGAATATAGACGTCGCGATGCACCAGTTCGCGGATCAGGGATCCCAAGGGAAGCCGGCAGTTCGAAATGATGATCTGTTTTTCTTTGTTTACCGTGCACTCGCTTCCCGGCTGTTCTTTCACAAAATCGATTGCCTTCTCGGCATCCGGCGTTTCCAAAATGACGCTGCCGCTGTGTTCCCTTAGGAAGTCTTCCTTGTTAAATTCGCAAAGAAGCTTGCCTTTGTGAATGATCCCGATTCGCTTTGCGATCTTTTCGAGTTCCCCAAGGATGTGGGACGATATCATGACGCTCACGCCCTTCTCATCAACGAGTCTGTGAACAAGCTCCCTAATCTCTGCAATTCCCTGGGGATCCAGGCCATTGGTCGGTTCGTCCAAAATCAGGAATTCCGGATGCGTCAAAAGTGCAATGCCGATCCCAAGCCGTTGCTTCATGCCAAAGGAATATCCCTTGGTCTTGCGGTTGGCTGCCTGCGTCAATCCGACAATCTCGAGTGTTTCGTCAATATCCTTTTTTGTCACGCCGCTGATGCCCCTGGAGATCAACTCTACGTTATCGTAACCAGACAAATTCGGATAAAACGCCGGCGATTCGATCAGCGCACCCACTCGCGCATAAGCACCTTTTTGATTCAGTTCCTTTTCATTGCCGCGGTAACCAAACATGGAGATCTGTCCTGCAGTCGGGTGGCTGAGTCCGGAGATCATTTTCATGCAGGTACTTTTTCCTGCACCATTCTTTCCGACAAATCCATAAATATCCTTTTTTTCAATATGAAGATTGATGTCGCTGACAGCGGTAAATGAACCATATTTTTTTGTCAGCCCAAATGTTTCCAGTACGTATTCAGACATATTCTTTCGCCTCCTTTTGAATGCATGATACCGCCCCATTCTTTCCCTCGTTTTACGTCTTCCTTAACGCAACCTTAAATTTCCTTTCTTTAACAAAAAAACTGCCAGCCCGAAACGGGCTGACAGCCTTACGTTTGGAATTCCCGGAGAATCCCCTGTTTTATTCCATTCATTCATTTATCCCGCCAGCAGCATTGACGCGTCGATCAACAGAAGGTGCAGAGGATAAAAGACATAGAAGAAGTATTGCAGGAATTTGCTCTTTTTTCCGTTCCTCCCCTTATAAAAGAAGGACGGCAGGGCGACGCCGATCACGGAAAATGGCATATAGTAGCGCATGCCTCCGCCATAGAAACTAACAACAAAATCCCCGCCAAAATTGCAGTCACTGAAAACAAACATTAGATATATAAGCAACGAAACAACCAAGAATTTAAGTACGCAGTGCTTCCTAAGAAAGTAGTACGCAATAATGATTAGTTGTCCAAAGACCCACCACTCCGTATTCGTCAGATAAGACAGGATCATGGTTGCAAGCACGCCCGCGATTTTGACAATCCACTTTTTCTCCGACGTCAAAATGCATAAGTCGATAAATCCGAATAGCAGCGCAAAGAAGACGTTCCACTCAAAGAAGAAGGTTTTAAAACTGAAGCCCAGTTGAGGATCCGCCGTGACGGCATGTGCCACCTGCGTGATGAGCGCAAAGATCAAAAGACGCTTGCCGTATCTTATTTTGGAGCTTGTGTACTGAAACCCTTCTGAAATAAAAAACATGAAGATCGGCGGTCCGACAAAGCAAACGTAGCACAGGATACTCGCCCATGGCTTGCCCAAACCAAATGCCCGAAAGGTCGTAAACGTATACAAAAAGAAATGTCCGATCGTGATTGTCGTGATGGCGATCAGCTTTAACACGTTTCTGCTGATCCCCTGCGTAATGGCCTTTTCCCCGTTCAAAGCAATCCTCCTTAACACGTTGCTCGCACCTTTCCGCCCGTCAACGTGACAGCCAGCGCGTTCCGATTCCATGGAATCATTTTAGCATGATTCCGGAAAGGAAAAAAGAGGTTTCTTTCCCGCCCTAATTGAAATTTTCCGCCAATCCATATATAATATTAAAAGAGAAGGAGGTGTAGCCCATGGAGGATCTGTATCAAAATGCTGAATGCGTGCTGCGTTACGTGGTGGAGTTTTCCACTCTACTGCTTGAATTTTTTGGCATTTGCATTCTCGTGTTTACGGCAGTGAAATGCTTTATTTTTTGGATCAAAAAAGATGATTCCATCCGGCTTCGCCTTGCGCAGGGCATCGCCCTCGCCTTGGAATTCAAGCTTGGCGGCGAGGTTCTCCGTACCGTGGTCGTCAGGGAATGGGCAGAGCTTGGGATCCTTGGCGCCATCATTACCTTGCGGGCCGCACTTACGTTCCTGATTCACTGGGAAATAAAAAACGAGAAAAAGGCGCTTGCTCCAAAAGAAAACTAAAAATACGAGGCAGGAGAATCCGTTCTCCTGCCTCATTTTCATTTAATAGACCGTGATCAGCATCACGCGATTTCTCTTAAGCTCGATCGACACGGTGACACTATCGTCGCCGTCCCTTTTTGTTCCGTAAAACGAGTTGGAATCCTTCTCATATCGCCCGTCAAATCCGGCATCCATGCACTGCTGCACGTACGCGAGGAACTTCTCCGGTGACATGTCATTAATATAGGCCTTAAAGAAACCTGTCGCCATGCTCTCAACCATCATCTCCTCGGAGTCTGGCTGCGGCACGTCTTTTAGGATTCCCTGCGTCGGCCAGATCAGAGCGTCGAACTCCAAAGCCTTGTACATCTTCAGATAAATGGGATCATCCTCAACGTTCTGAAGGAAATCCAGATCCAATTCATTTCCGGCTTCATCATATGCGTTGAAATGCGTTGCATCCTCCGTTACGTCAACGTTGAAGCCTTCCTCCTTGCACTTTGCCACATACTGTGCAAAGATTTCTTCCGTCGCGTCCAAAATGGTCGCACTAAATTCGCGGTCGTTCACGTAGGAATAATCCGGCTGGTCACCCCAGCGAGGAACCGTTTTTGCAAATCCTTCCTCCGGCCAGTAATAATCCCGCTGATAGATTTCATCCTTGTCGGCATTCCTTTTGCTCGAAGTATCGGAGCTCACCGTCAGCGCAAAGAGCCACACCAATACCATAAGGGCTGCCGAGATTATGCACCAGTTTGCCACCAAGGATATGCTCCGCCTATCCGGACGTCCTTGGGAATTCGCCTTTAATATGATGGCCGACAGTAAAAGAATGCACTGAATCAACGCGACTACGCCGGATGCCTTATATTCGGTAGTCAGACCAAACAACGCCATAATCAGCGTAAAAACTGTTGCTACGGTAAGCACCACGTAAAGGGCCACTCGCGCGGAAGTCTTACTCGCGCTTGCAAGCGCCATTTCCCTTTGCTGCGCGGCAAGCATGTCCCGCATCATCTTTTGACTTTCCTCGTTCGCGTCCTTCAGCGCTCCCTTAAGCAGTTCCTCAATTTCCTCCTTCGAGGAACTGTCAATGGGCTCTGTCGCGTTACAATACGGACAGATAAAAAGTTTATTCTCCGCGTCAACCTGCATGGTCCCGCCACAGTTTTTACAATTCACGTCTTTTCGTCCTCTCGATTTATTTTTGTTTTCATTTTATCAAACTCATATCAAAAACGCAACCTAACGTGCATGCAAACTTTCGGAAATATTCCTGATTAAGTTGCATTTATCAGATAATTTTGTTAAAATAATAGAATACTCTTAAAGGAGGATCGCCATGTTTCATAACGGCAGAAAGACCATCGGCGTATTCGCCGAGAACATGTCAAATGAAGTTCAGCACAAGGTTTGCGATGGCATCATCCGCGAGGCCAGGGCAAAGGGGTACAACGTTGCCCTTTTTTCCTCTCAGGGCAGCTATGGCCAAAGCGAACTGTTCTGCACCGGCGACATGCAGATCTTTCATCTTCCTCCTTATGAAGAGCTTGCCGGAGCCATTCTGATCCTGGACACGATGGACCGGAAGGAAAACATTCAAAAGGTTATCGACATTGTGAAAGGTCGCAGCCATTGTCCCATTGTGAGCATCCGCATGACCATTCCCGGAGTCAATACCATCCTGGTGGATAATGCCACCTGCATGGAGAACGTGATCCGCCACGTGATCGATCATCACAAGGCAAAACGGATCTGTTTTATGACGGGGCCCAAGGATCACTTTGATGCCGTAGAGCGTCTGAATGGTTTTCTGGCCATCATGAAGGAGTATCAGCTTCCCGTGGAGGATGATCAGATCTTTTATGGGGACTTTTGGAAGTTTATGGGACCTGCCGCCTGCGATCAGTTCCTGGCCGGACCCGAAAAGCCCGATGCCATTATCTGCGCCAACGATCACATGGCGCTGGCAGTAACCAGCGAGTTGATCCATCGCGGATATCGCGTTCCGGATGACGTGATTGTCTGCGGGTATGACGGTTTGGATTTCGCCCTCTCCTTCTCCCCTTCCATCACGACCGCGGAAGCGCAATTGGAAGAGATGGGCAAGAAAAGCATTGAACTAATCGATGAACAGCAAGACGATTATTCCAAGCCGGAAATTCTCCACTTGAAGTCGCGGCTTTGTCTTAGGGAATCCTGCGGGTGCCTGAAGGGACATAACCTTAAGTTGATGACGACCCGGCGCGATGAATATGAAAATCTTCAAAACGGCAGTCACTTGAGCGTCGTATTCAGTTACATGTCAGCTCAGCTGACGGAATTCTCCGACGTGGATGGCATCTCCAGCGTACTATCCGAATATTTGAATCATTTTTCGCATCTGCGCAGCTATGCGATCTGCCTCAATAAGGACATGTCCAGCGATCACAAGATGCTCGACTATGCCAACAACATGGAGGTGCGGGTTGCATACAAGGATGGACAAATGATCCCGGACGCCCGCCTGCCGTATAACAAAAAGGATTTACTTCCCCAGGAGCTTACGGGACCTGAGCCCCAGGCATGGTTTTTTATTCCGCTGCATTTTATGGATTATTGCCTTGGATACGAAGCATTCCGGTTTGAGGAGGATCATCCGGCAGGCATAACGTACTTTCAGTTCGACGTCATCGTCGGAAACAACATATACCAAACCCTGACGCACGCAAAGATGCAAAGCATGATCGACGAGCTTAAGGCTGCGTCCATGCATGACTCCCTGACGGGTCTTTATAACCGGACCGCCTTTACAAACTATGGCGGTCAGACCTTTGACGCGGCTAAGGCCGTTCACAAGCCTGTATTTGTTGCCGTCATGGACATGGACAACCTAAAGCTGATCAATGATGAATTCGGGCACGTGGAAGGCGACTATGCCCTCAAGCGCGTTGCCTCCATCATTTCCAGCTGTTGCGGCGATCAATATGTCTATGCCCGCACCGGCGGTGATGAATATTACGTTGTGGCGAAGGACCTGAACGAAAAGACCGGCGCAAAATGCATGGCCGCGATCGAGAAGGAGCTGGAAACCTTTAACGCTTCAAAGAAAAAGCCTTATGAGATCCACGCCAGCCAAGGTTATTATTTCGACGTTCCCAAGGACGCGGAAACCTTGGATGACTTTGTCAAGGTTGCAGACAGCTTCATGTATCATAACAAGCTTGAGAACAAAAAAAAGAGAGGCGAAAGCCTCCGGTAAAGTTTTGGGTCAGGGGATATCCCCTGACCCAATTTTTATTCAAACGTCATGTACTGGCTATACTCCTGCCAGATCAGGCATACCCAGGTCTTTCCCTGGTTCAGTACGATCTCATTGCCATTTTCATCATAAAGGTAATCCGCGCTCTGGTCACTGGACTTCACCCAAGTTCCCCTGATCATCTTACCATTCGTAAAGACGATGCATTCGTCTTGTCCATGAACCCTGTACGCCAGATAATCCAGTTTCGGCTGATCGGGCGTTCTCTCCTCACCATGGCAGATCTTAAACACCACGTTGGTCACGGCGATCTTTTTGTTATTCATGGAATCTGATAATGGCTCGCCATACTGGTAACGGTAATACAGATGTCTCTCCTCGTCATACTCAAAGTGAGGATTCTTGTCTGCATAATTGCCATATCCGCCGGAATTCTTGCCCTTTCCGCCGGGCCAGATCTTGGTCACGCTGGGATAATCCTTATAGGTTGCCAGCTTATCATTCGCGAAGAGGAAGCCCTGCTCAAAGGTGTCACGATATTCCGTGGAGTATCCGTAATCTTCAAGCGCATCCGTCAGTATCGTCAGGTCAAAGTATCCGTTATAATCCTTGCTCGCGTCGGGAATAATGTCTTCATCCCGAAAGAACGCATCATCGTATCCCTTTGCGATTCCAGCCGTAGGGGCGCTTACGTCATCAATTCTGTCGGAGTTGATCAACGCTTCCGTAAAGGCTCTCGCCATTCCCCAGCTCACGAAGATGGAATCAAAGGACATGGCGTCATAGATGAAATAGTCGCGGGCATTCGCGATGGGTCCAAGTCTCTCCAACTGGTCATACTCCTCGAAAATTCCCATCAGCGCCGTGATTCTTCCCTCAACGGGAGCCTCATAAATAATGCCGGCCCTGGATATTCCGTAAAGCTGTAGCCTGGGTGAACTGTTGCTTCCGCCAGCCAGATAAGAATTGGGGAACATCACCGCAAGGCTTCTGCGATTAACAACGTCTACGTCCTTCCATTCGCCCGTGAGATAACTCTGCATTACCTGCTGGGTTCCCTCACTGTCCTCAAGCACCCTCTGATCAACGGGTTCTTCCGTTGCCAATTCCGGATCTTCGTCATCCGGTTCGATCTCTTTGTCTTTGGCGACACGCTCCCGAATGGGTTCCGCTTCGCCGCCCTCCGGTAATTCTACCCAAGTGCCTTCCGGTTCACCAAAGAACTTTGCTTCCTTCGGTTCCCTGGGCGTAGGCGCCGGAGTCGGTTCGGGAGTCGCCTCTTCCGTCGGATCTTCCTCTGAGCTGGTCGACTCCTCCGTGGTATCTTTGTTTTTTGCCGGCCCTTTCGTCTCTGTCTCCTCACCATCCAGAAGAATGGGGGAACCTTCCGGCAAAATGCTACATCCGGCAAGACAGAGGATCAATACCAGCGCCAGCAAAATCACGCCTTTTTTCATGAATTTATACCCTCTTTTCATAATAAAAGCAATTGCGCATAGTAACACATCATATATACATTAGCACCAAAGGGCGGGAATTGTCAAATTTTCCGATATTTTTTCTCCTTTGCAAAATCCTTCAAATTGTGTATACTGTATTTTAATGACGTAGCTAACTATATATTTAATAAGGAGACAAAAGCCATGGAAAAAATCGCCAGCTTTACCGTTAATCATATCAAGCTCCAGCCCGGCATTTACGTATCCCGCAAGGATAAAGTCGGCGCGGAGACCATCACCACGTTTGACCTAAGAATGACAAGCCCCAACGAGGAGCCCGTCATGAATACCGCCGAGATCCATACCATCGAGCACCTGGGCGCTACTTTCTTGAGAAATCATCCCACTTACAAGGACAAGATCATCTATTTCGGTCCCATGGGTTGCCGCACGGGCTTTTATCTCCTGCTGGCAGGTGACCTGGATTCCAAGGAGATCGTTCCCCTGATCACGGAAACCTTCGAGTTCATCCGCGACTTCCAGGGCGAAGTTCCCGGCGCATCCCCCATGGACTGCGGCAATTATCTGGACATGAACTTGGGCATGGCTAATTTCCTCGCGAAGCGCTATCTGGAGAACGTGCTTTACGGCATCACCGAAGATCGCCTTGTCTATCCCGTTTAATTATTTTATTTAAGAAAGGATTGTTACGTGAAAATGATTGGAATCATTGGCGCAATGGAATTGGAAGTGGAGGAGCTGAAGTCTTTGCTTCAGAACGTAAAAGTAACCAGCCGGGCAGGCATGGATTTTTATCAAGGCACCCTGAGCGGCGCGCAGGTCGTGATCGTCCGCTGCGGCATTGGCAAGGTGAATGCAGCGCTGTGCGTGCAGATCCTTGCAGACGTCTTCCAAGTTACTCACGTTATCAATACTGGCGTGGCCGGCTCTCTAAATGCAGTGCTCGACATCGGCGACATTCTCATCTCCGTGGACGCCGTTCATCATGACATGGACGTATCACCCTTGGGATATGCCCCCGGCATCGTTCCGCAGATGGCCGAGAGTTTCTTTAAGGCAGATGAGCGTCTTGTCAACTTAGCCTGGGACGTTTGTCAGGAAGTAAATCCCGACGTTAGCGTCCTGAAGGGACGCGTAGTCAGCGGTGACCAGTTTATCGCAAAGAAGGAAGTTAAGGAACGCCTGATCAGCACCTTCCACGGTGACTGTGCGGAGATGGAAGGCGCCGCCATTGCGCATGGCTGCTACTTAAACCAGATCCCCTTCGTGATCATCCGCGCCATCTCCGACAAGGCTGATGACAGCGCTGAGATGGACTATCCTACTTTTGAGAAGGCTGCCGCAAAGCATTGCGCAAAATTAGTGGAGAACTTAGTTCCTTCCATTTAATCTACTTTATATTAAGTTATTCTTACGTTAACGTCAGGGTTTGGTCCGGAAAAACATGTCAATAGACATGTTCCCGCGACCCAATCCTGATTTATTTTTAAAAAATTTTAAAATAAACAGTATATAACAGTTGACATCTGTTATAAACTGTTATATACTGTTAACTGTAGACAGCGGGAGGACAATCGCGCAAACGTCCTCCAGAGCTTTGTATGGCGCGTACAAGGTCACTGCTTACAAGAAAGGTAAAAACCATAATATGCATATTATATTGAATAACTCATCCATGGTACCGGTTTACGAACAACTGATGGCTCAGATCAAGCAAGAGATCATTCAGGGTGGCCTCGCTGAGGGGGAAGCACTTCCCTCCGTGCGCAGCTTCTCCAATGAACTCAGGATCAGTGCACTGACCGTCAAGAAGGCTTATGATAAGCTGGAAGAGGAAGGATTCGTGGTCACCGTACACGGGAAAGGTACCTACGTGGCGGCCATGGACAGGCAACTTGCAGTAGAAGCACGCCGGAAGGCTGTCGAGGAGGACTTCTCCCTCGCGGTCTCCAAGGCAAAAACCGTTGGTCTCACCGATGACGAGATCCGGGAAATCTTAGAGATTCTCCTTTCAGAATCCTAAGGGAGCCCCATCGTCGCCTCCCGGCGGTGCCAAATCATTAGAAACAAAAGGATTGGAAAAGAATATGATCAAAATAAATAATCTTCAAAAAAACTATAAGGATTTTTCACTGGACGTTTCGCTTGAAATCCCGGCTGGAACCGTTACCGGACTCATCGGCAGGAACGGCGCCGGAAAAAGCACCACCATCAAAGCCATCCTCGGCCTGATCAAGCCAGACGGAGGAACCCTGGAGGTTCTGGGCAAGGATCCCAAAGATTTCACCTCCAAGGACAAGGAGCAGCTTGGCGTTGCCCTCTCCGATTCCGGTTTCAGCATGATGCTGAACCTTGAGGATATCGTAAAGATCCTAAAGAGCATGTATCGCAGTTTTGACGAAAAGTTCTTCCGCGAGCAGTGCAAGGAGCAGGGACTTCCCTTCGACAAGACGCTTAAGGATTTCTCCACCGGCATGAAGGCGAAGCTTCGCGTTCTGGTTGCCATCAGCCACGCTGCCAAGCTTCTGATCCTCGACGAGCCCACGTCCGGTCTCGACGTTCTGGCGCGAAACGACATCCTCGACATGCTTCGCGATTACCTCGCACAGGACAGTGAGCGTTCCATCCTGATCAGTTCCCACATCTCTTCGGATCTGGAAGGCCTTTGCGACAATGTTTACATGATCCACAAGGGCAAGATCATTTTGCGCGAGGATACTGACGCCATCCTTGGGCAGTATGGCATCCTGAAGGTCAGCGAAGAGGAATACGCAAAGCTGGATAAGCAATATTTGAAGGCGACGAAGAAGGAATCCTTCGGATACGCCTGCCTGACAAATGAAAAGCAATTCTATTTGGACAATTATCCTAACATTGTCGTTGAAAACGGCAACATCGACGACATGATCATGATTTTACTGGGAGGGAAATAACGTGAAAGGTTTATTGATAAAAGATTATTTAACGATTGCAAAGCAAAAGAAACTCGCCGTACTGTACGTATTTGTTGCTATTATGCTGAGTTTCTCGATGGATTCATCATTCATCGTATCTTATTTTTCCTTAATTGGCTCCTTACTTGTATTAACAACGCTCACCTATGATTCCTTTGACAACGGCTATCCGTTCCTGATGAGTCTGCCCGTGACCGCAAAGACCTACGTATATGCAAAGTACCTCTTTTCGTTTCTTGGATTGCTTGGCTTTTGGGGATTCTCCGTCATCCTTCAATTCGCCAGCTTGATTCTCCGGAAGGAGTCTTTTGAAGTTCTTGACGTTCTAAGCATGGACGTGACCTTTTTCCCCATGTTCCTGTTCATCATAGGCCTGATGCTTCCCATCAGCCTTAAATTCGGGGCAGAAAAGGCACGTATCATTCTCATCGTCATTTTTGGACTTGTATTCGTCGTAGGCATTATGGGAAAAAAGCTGCTAGAGACCGCCGTTAAGGATTATCATATTGATTTCGAAACCATCATCAAAAAATTAGATGCCATGCCGCAGCAGGTCGTGACACTTTCCCTGGCTGGGCTTGGCATCCTGGCATTCGTGATCTCCATGATGATCAGCGTTGGCATTATGAAAAAGAAAGAATTTTAATTCTCTTCCTTCTTCTTTTTACGAAAGATGAGAAATTTACTAAAAATATAATTTACAACCATGACCAGCACGGAAGAAATAAATATTTTACAAATCCAGTAATTCCAGTGGAAGATATTGACCGTCAGCCACATAATGAAGACGTCTAGCACCCACGTGGACAATCTGGAAGAAGCGAACCCCAGAAATTCCTTGAATATCTGGGGATTCGTGCTTTTAAACACCCATTTTCTGTTGAGCGGATATGCAAAGCAGACACCGGCAATCCAGTTCAACGTATTGTTCAAAAAGTTCTGGAAGGAGGAATTCTCCACGTCCAAAAACAGTTTACCAATGCCGGCCACGCCCCAACAGAAAAACGTTACCATGAAGCCTACGATCACGTATACAATCAGCTCACGGTACTTTATCATCAGTTCTTTGATCTTATTAAACATCTATCAATGCTCCAATTCCATTTCGCCATTGGATCACATGCCGGGAAGCACAAACCAGATCAGATAGTTTGCGGCTGCACCCGCGATCAGTGCTATGATCGTAACGATCCAATGCTTTAAGGTAGAATATCCAAATCTCTTAAACAGTCTGGCGATCTTGATCAAGATCATGCCATACAGGAAGAAAAATGGCAATGCTACGATGCAGATAACGCTGTGGAACAAAATTTCAAATACAAGCATGACCACCAGCGTGGAATACCACATCTTCGAAAGCTCATATTTCGGATAATTCTCATCTGACTCGCCAACTTCCTGATCAAATCTGGTGATCAATACGTTGGTGCTGATGAAATTCCAGGTAAATCCAGCTCTCAGCTTCTCTTTTTTCTTAAGTTCGTCATCGATGTCGTCACCCCAATTATTCGTCATCGCCATGGCAATACCCCCTTAGTAAATCGTTTTTATCCCTGCTATTATCTTATTCCATCAGAGCAAGAATGTCAATTGTTTTACAAATCAACTATTTCCATGGGAAACCTTAGGGGTTGACGACGTTGCGGCTCTCGCCACGCAAAAAAGAAGCAATGTTGTCGTACACGCCCTGCACGCAACGCTTTCTAGCCTCGACGCTCGCCCAGGCCAGGTGCGGCGTGATGATCAGCTTCGTGCTGTCTTTGATCTTCGACAAAGGATTTGATTCCTGAAGCGGCTCCTTCTCAAGCACGTCCAAGCCTGCTGCCGCGATCTCACCATTCATCAGGGCATCATACAGATCCGGATTGTTGACTACCGGGCCGCGCGCCACGTTGATCAGATATGCCGTCTTCTTCATCTTCCGAAGGGCTTCGGCATCAATATAATTTCGCGACAGATCACTCAGCGGGCAGTGCAGCGAGAGGAAATCACTCTCTGCAAGAAGGGTATCCTTATCTACCTGAGGATAATCCGTGCAGGTGCTCTTTCCGGTGACGGAGGTAAAGATCACCTTACATCCAAAGACCGTCGACAGCTTCGCAACGCGCCTGCCGATATTGCCCATGCCGACAATGCCCCAGGTCTTTCCTTCCAGTTCATAAAAAGGAACGTCAAAATTCGAAAAACGGTCCTGCGCCGAATACGCGCCAGACTTGACATACATGTCATAATGCATCAGTTTCTGCGACAACGCCAGCGCCAGCGTAAGCGTGTGCTGCGCGACCATTCCCGTAGAATAATCCACGACGTTGCGCACCTGGATCCCCCTGGACTTACAGTATGCGAGGTCACAATTGTCAAATCCCGTTGCCAGCTCGCAGATCAGTTTCACATTCGGACAATCCTTCAGGGTACTCTCCCGCATGGGGGATTTGTTGCAGACAATAATGTCCGCGTCGCCCACCCTCTCGGCAACCTCCTGCTCCGTCACCGTGTTTGCGTAGGCCGTCACCTCGCCCAGTTCACTAAAACAATCCACGGAAATGTCCGTGCCTGCACTGTTTCTCTCGAGTAAAACGATTTTCATTTTCTCACCCGTCCCATCATCATTGTATTCTTTGTCTCTAAGTATAATCGATGCGTCAGCCAATTACAATTGAAACTTCTTTCGATTGCTTTTTCCCGTGCTTTCGCATATAATGATGAGGGGTACTTTGCCCCGGGATCTTTGGCGAAAGGAAGAATCATTATGAGATACGTAACTCACGGAACTTGCTCCACCGCGATCGACGTGGAGGTAAAGGATGGAATCATCGAATCCGTACAGTTTGTCGGTGGTTGCAACGGCAACACCCAAGGCATCAGCGCTCTCGTAAAGGGCATGCCCGTGGGCGAAGCCATCAGCCGCCTGAAGGGCATTAAGTGCGGTTTTAAGTCCACCTCCTGCCCGGATCAGCTGGCACACGCCCTGGAGCAGCTGCAATAGACTTGCGGGCGTTGATGGATACAACGCTGGCGGAATTTTAATAGAAAATGATTCGAGGATAAATTCATGAAACGAATTGTTCTTACGGGCGGCGGCACGGCAGGTCACGTGACGCCAAATCTTGCGCTACTTCCCTCCTTGCGGGAAGCCGGATTTGAGATAGAATACATTGGTTCCTACGATGGCATTGAAAAAAAGCTCATCGCAGATTTTGACATTCCCTATCACGGCATCGCCACGGGTAAATTCCGGAGATATTTGGATCCCAAAAACTTCTCCGATCCGTTCCGCGTGATGAAGGGCTTCTTTGAAGCCAAAAAATATCTCAAGGAATTCCAGCCCGACGTGGTATTCTCCAAGGGCGGTTTTGTCAGCGTTCCCGTTGTCCGGGCAGCTGCATCCTTAAAGATTCCATGCATCATTCACGAGAGCGACGTCACGCCCGGTCTCGCCAACAAGCTCTGCATTCCCGTGGCAAGAAAAGTCTGCTGTAATTTCCCTGAAACGTTAAAGACGCTGCCTGCCGGAAAAGCAGTCCTGACCGGCTCCCCGATCCGAAAAGAGCTGGCAGAGGGTAACGCCGTCGCAGGCCTTAACCTGTGCGGATTTACCGCCAACAAGCCTGTCATTCTCGTCATGGGCGGAAGCCTTGGCTCCGCAAACGTGAATCAGGCGGTGCGCTCCGCGCTTCCCGAACTCCTAAAGGATTTCCAGATCGTTCACCTGTGCGGCAAGGACAAAGTCGACAATCTCCTTTTGGATCAAGTGGGTTATAAACAATTCGAATACGTAAAGGCTGAGTTAAAGGATATCTTTGCAGCCACTGATCTTGTGATCTCAAGAGCCGGCGCGAATGCCATCAGCGAGATTCTTGCCTTAAAGAAACCTAACATTCTGATCCCGCTTCCGGCGGAGGTCAGCCGCGGCGACCAGCTCTTAAACGCCGCATCCTTCAAGGAACAGGGCTTCTCCGTGGTGATCGAGGAGGATGACCTAACGACCAAGGCCCTGACGGAGGCCGTACAGAATCTTTACAGGAATCGTCAGGCATACATTCAAACCATGTCCGCCAGCAGTCAGATGGACTCCATAGCGACCATCATGGGGCTCATCAAGGAAGCAGCAGGCATGAACGGAACGGAGAATTAGTCCATGGCAAAATATAACGTGATCGATCTCTTCGCCGGCGTTGGCGGCTTAAGCTATGGCTTTGCGCATAATCCCAATTTCAAGATCATCTTCGCGAATGAATATGAAAAGGACATTGCAAAGGCTTATACGTTAAACCATCCCGGCGTCAACATGATCAATGAAGACATTCGGAACCTAACCAAAAAGCGGATTCTTGAAGCCACGGAGGGCAAGCCCATCGACGTGCTTGTCGGAGGCCCGCCTTGCCAGTCCTATTCCACCCTCGGCAAACGCCAGATGGATGACAGGGCATGGCTCTTCGAGGAGTACTGTCGCATTCTCTCTTTTGTGAAGCCCAGACTCTTCCTGTTCGAGAATGTGTCCGGTCTTCTTAGCATGCAGGGCGGAAAGCTGATCGACGTGATCAAGGAAAGATTCCTGAAATTAGGATATGAAGTGCAGATCCAGCTCCTGAATGCCGTTGATTACGGCGTTCCCCAGTATCGGGAGCGCGTGATCCTGGTTGGCATGAGAGGTACAAATTGTTTCAAATATCCTGCTCCGACGCACGGCGACGGCAAGGGACTTCTCCCTTACGTAACGCTGGAGGACGCCCTTTCGGACCTTCCTTCGATCAAAAGCGGCGGATGCGCCACAAAGTATAAGACGAAACCCAAGAATGCTTATCAGGAGTGGCTGCGTGAGAACAGCACCTCATTAGAAGAATTTGAAGCGCCAAAGAACGGCGAACGCATCCGTGCCATCATGGAAGCTTTGCCGGACGGCGGTTCCAAGGAGGATCTCCCCGAAGAGATCCGGCCGACCAGCGGTTACGGCAACACGTATGCAAAGATGTGGTGGAAAAAGCCGGCGCCCACCATGACGCGGAATTTTGCAACGCCGTCTTCTTCCCGCTGCATTCATCCCAGGGATTCCAGATCTCTTACGACGCGCGAAGGCGCAAGGCTGCAAAGCTTTCCTGACGATTACAAATTCTACGGAAGCCGCGCCAGAAAGAACTTAGAGGTCGGCAACGCAGTGCCTCCCCTTCTTTCCATCGCACTTGCCAAACAAGTCGTAAAAGCACTGAAAAAATAAGTTTTTAATATAATTGGGTCACGAGGACATATCTACTGACACATTTTCAAAACTGAAAAACTCGGGGCCGAGGCTTGATAGTATCCCTCAGGCACGTTCGCACTATGAGTGCAGCGTATCGGTGCTAAGGTGTCACGAGCGAATCCATCACACGTGACAGATTCGCTCGTATACGCCACCTAAGTACCGACGCTTGGCACACATGCCTGAGGGATACTATTCAAGCCATCCCCTCGAGTATGTTGCAAGTTTTAGAAATTTATGTGTCAGTAAATATGTCCCCGTGACCCATTTTAGTAGGTTTACTCCTCGACGTAAATGGCGCGGGAGCCGCCGATATATTTTGCGCGGGTGCGGGCACAGACCACGTGGGCGTCCCCGATCTCAGTCGTGCGAATGCGCACCGGAACGGCCACGTCCCGGAGGTGCATGCCGATCAGAGTGTCACCGATATCCATTCCGGCATGGGCCTTTACGTGCTCCACCGCCACGGGATCTTCGAAGGAATTGTAAGCCGCGGTTGCAAAGGAACCGCCTGCCTTCGGCTGAGGAACCACGTTTACGATCTCATATCCATATTTTTCCGCAGCTTCCCTCTCCAGGATCAGTGCCCGGTTTAGGTGCTCACAGCATTGCGCCACCAGAAAGACGCCAGCCTCTTCCGTGGCCTGGTAAATCCCTCCAAACACCATCTCCGCGAGCTCCGGGCTGGAGAACGTCCCAATGGTCGCCCCTCCGACTTCACTGGTCGAACATCCTACCACAAGTAAGTCTCCCTTCTTCAGCTTAGCTTCTTCTAAAAGCTCCTTCGCTGCCTTATAAGCCTCGTCACCCATAGCCACCACGTCATTCATTACCATTTCGCCTTCCCTCCCAATATTTTCAAGACGCTGCTCAGTCCTCGAGTCAAACATTCGCAGCTCTTTCGTGCCAATCTCACAAACAGACCGTCTCGCCAGGCTTACATTCCAGCAGCTTCGCGCCATCCTTGATCCAAACGCTTATCACGGAAGGATTGTAAACCTTCTTCCCATCCATGGAATAGATCAGCCCCCGCACGGCATTTACGTAATCGCAGATCTCCAGATTGGTTGCATACCATACGTCATCGCGCCCCTGCATGAGCTCGCAGAACTCTTCTATCACGCTCCACGTGTCATCCCTGTCAAACTCATAGCTGTGTCCCCAGACGTACATAAGCGGCATCACGCGGTATTCCGGCGAGTTCAAAAGATTCCTGCCAATCTCCATAAGCCTCTCGTCCGCGTGATGACAAGTCGGATTCCATTCCATAAAGTCCGCAGGCACCATAAAATCGTGCGTACTGTTTACGGTGCGGGAATACTTAAGACCTACGGTTCCCGCGACCCGCTTCACCACGTCACCGTAGCGGCCGTACGCATAGGACAATCCCTGGATCATTCTTCCCGTCAACGCCTCCAGCGTCCTTCTGTCCTCCCCAAACTCCATCAAAAGCTGCTGCTCCGTCAGAAGCAGGGGATCCTTATGTTCAACGCCGTGACACGCAATTTCATGGTTAGCGTAAATGGTTCTTAGATCCTCTTCCCCAATAAAGGTCCGCCCGTGCTCCTTCGTGCCAATCCTTCCGGAATTCAGGTGAAACGTCGCCTTCATTCCGTACTTGTCGAATAAGGCCGCAAGCCGCCGGTCAAAGATCTGACCGTCATCATAACTGAAAGTCAGTGCCAGATGTTTTCCTCCCGGATACGTATATTGCATGTTTTTTCCTCCCTGCCCAATGCCGTCCATGCGTTCACGCGCATCCGGCAATTCTTCGAAATCTATCCCCGCGTGCCAGACAAATCCAAGAAACCTATCCCCACGCGCCAAGCATTTTCAATCCAAAATATCCCATCAGCAACACTGCCAAGAAGCAAAGGTTCGCCACCGTAAAATATCCGAAATATTTTCCCTTCTTGTCTGGCACCAGTCTCGCCACGTACTTGTACGAGATCAAGCTCGCCATGGATGCGATCAGCGTTCCCATGCCGCCAAGATTCACGCCGATGAGAAGTGCCTTATAATTATCCGAAAAGCCGGAAAGCAAAAGGGCTGCCGGCACGTTGCTGATGACCTGGCTCGAAAGAATTCCCACAATGACTTCCCTGTCTTTCACAATGCCTGCGAGGAAATCCGCAAATGCCGGGATCCTGCCCATGTTCCCGATAAACACAAAAAACGCAATGAACGTAAGAAGCAGGAAATAATCCACCTTCTTCAGCGTCTTCCAGTCAAATATGCAAACGCACGCGAGCGTAACGCAAAGCGTCACCGGATATTCCAGCACGTTCGCCACCGTCAGGAGGCTTAACAAAAACAAAACGCCGTAAACCGAAAGCAGAAACGTCTTTTTCGCGCCGGTTACGGTTGCTGCATCCGCGTCCCGTTCCGCAAACGCCATCTCAAGCTTTCCCGCCCCGTCAGCACCATCCTGGGAATCTCCGTTTGATTTTCCTGCACTCCCTTGTGCTTTCGGTGCACCCTTCGTCTTACCCACGCAGATGGACCAGATGACAAGCATGATGCCCGCAAGACTTGTCAGTGGCAACATGTGCAACAAGAATTGTCCCACGGTCAGTCCCGCCTTGCCATATAAATAAAGGTTCTGAGGATTTCCGATCGGCGTCATCATGCTTCCAAGGTTCGCGCCGAGGGTCTCCAGCACGACCACGGGAATGACCAGGCGATTTCTCGTCTCCTCCCCGAGGAGCTCCAACACCGTAAACGTAAAGGGCACGAACGTGATCAATCCCACGTCGTTCGTGATCAGCATGCTAAAGAAAAATGCCAGTAATACGAGAACCAAGATCACGCACACGCTGTCGGTCCCCACCTTTTTCAGAAGACCTTGGGCAATCTTCCTAAAGAATCCCAGCCGTTGGAATCCTCCCATGACCGCCATTAGGCAAAAGAGCAGGGCCAGCGTCCGGAAATCAACGTATCCAAGATACTCCTTATCCGGATGGATCAAAAACGCTGAAACAATGGCCAGAACCGTTGCTACCGTCAATACAATCTCGTTCTTCAAAAACAAAAGAAAACTTCTCATGGTCTTATTATGTACGTTCCTTTGCTTATAATATCATTTTTCACCTCATTTTAGCATGGGCGGAGTGCTTTGTAAACAAGACGCATAGCATTTGTGATCCTGGGAAAACTATGACGGAAGAAAACATAATGAAAAACGGAATAAAAAGAAAGGATGACTTATGACGGAAAACAAGAATGACGTGCGCGGCTGCAGCCAAAACGACAAACAGGAAGGCAACGCCCCCATCCAGGCCAGCCTGCAGGAGAACGTAGCCAAGCTTCACGAACTCCTGCCCCTTGGAAAAAGCTTTGACCTGATGACGAGAGATCTCCTTCTCGGTGACACCAAGGCTTTCTGGATCGGCCTCAACGGGTTTTGCGTCTCAGAATTATTGGAAAAAATGTTTGGCGCGCTGCAAGGAACGGAGGGGGAGCAGGCTAACCTGCCGCAGCTTTCTGCCTCAGGGCAAGGTTCAAATGCTCCCGCCGATAATGACCATTCGCTTCACGCCTTCATAGAAGCCCGCGTCGGCATCGCGCAGATCAGCTACGCATCCTATTTTACCGTCGTCCTTGACAAACTCACCAGCGGTAATTCCGTCCTCTTTGTCGACGGCTTCGCGCAGGCCGTCATATTGGACACGAGGGCCTATCACTCCCGCAGCGTCGACGAGCCGGAACTCGAAAAGATGACCCGCGGCGCCAGAGACGGATTCATCGAAATCCTCCTGACCAATGCCAATCTGATCCGGCGACGGATCCGCTCCCCGCATCTCGTCTTTGAAATGCACGAAGTGGGTGAAATCGGAAAAACTGACGTGTGTGTCGCATATCTTGAAGACCGCTGTGACCCGGAGCTTGTCCGGAAAATCTCCCAAAAAATTGACGAGCTAAAGATCACCGCCCTCACCATGGGAGCAAAGAGCTTGGAGGAACTATTGGTAAAGCGGCGCTTTTTTAATCCGTTGCCGAGTCTGCAAATGACAGAGCGCCCGGACGTGGCCGCAAGCTATCTGGCGGAGGGCTACGTCCTTGTGCTGGTGGACAATACTCCCATGGCTCTCGTCCTGCCCTGTACCATCTTCCATTTTACGCAGACGGCGGAGGATTATTACAAAAATCCCCTGGTGGGGACTTACCTGAGATTCATCCGGTTCCTGTGCATGCCCGTGGCACTGTTGTTCTTGCCACTGTTCCTGCTCATCACGGCTTATTATCCACAGCTGGCAGAAAAGCTCCAGCTGATCTCAACGGAAATTCCCTCCAAGGGAAGTCTTTTCTTTTACGTGCTTGTTGTTGAATTCTTTCTTGCGATGTTCCAGTACTCCGCGTCCCTAAGCTCGGACCGTTTTTCCGGTGCCTTGTCCATCGTGGGCGGTTTGTTGATAGGTGACATTGCCGTCAGTTTGCACTGGAGTACCTCAGAAGTCTTATTTTATGGCGGCATCACGCTCCTGGCGACTATCTCCGTCTCGTGTGTCGAGCTTTCTGACGCGCTGCGCCTCTACCGCATGTTCTTGTTGCTTTGTACGTTCTTCGCCGGCATTCCCGGCTTTTGGATCGGTTTAGGGCTCGTGCTCCTATCCATCCTCACCACCCCGACCTTCGGAGGCTACAGCTATTTCTGGCCCCTCTTCCCTTGGAATGGAAAGGCGCTCATCAACCTCATCCTGCGCACTCCCACCGCCAAAGCCCAGCCCAGCAAGGTGTGGCGACGATAACGGCCAAAAAGAACCGTCTTTACTGTCATGGTCAGTAACGTGCCAAAAAGAACCGTCCCTACTGTCACGGGTTACTGACCTTGAAAATATGCGTCGATCCCGTCTGCAATCCCCTTTGCCAGCTTATCCTGATACTCCTCCGTGGCCATGAGTCTGTCTTCCTGCTCATTGCTCATGTATCCCATCTCCACGATGGTGACGGGAACCTGGCACCAGTTGATGCCGCTCATGGTGTCCGTCTCCCAGACCTTGCGCTTCTTACAGCCGCATTCCGCGCACAGTCCGTCGAGGACGGCATCTGACAGAGCCCTGCTCTGCTTATACAACGCGCTATTGTAAGGATTCTTTTTCGTCTGGCAGATGGTCTCAGCGCCGTTTACGGAGCTGTCGTCCGACCCGTTCGCGTGGATCCTGATAAAGGCATCCGCATTCGCGTCATTGGCCACGGCCGCGCGCTCGCTGTTGCTAATGTTGACGTCGTGCGTCTCCCGCACCATGATCACGTCATAACCCCGATCCAACAAGATCGTCTGCAGCTTTTTCGCCACGATCAGCGTCAGTTCATATTCCGCCTGCCCCGTAAATTTTCCCCTCGTTCCGTAGGAAACCTTCGACTTCATGGTCGTCGACCCCGGGCCGTCCGGTTCCTTCTCGGAGTTTCCCTTCTTCTGATGCCCGGCATCGATCACGATCAGCTTCCCGCCGGTCCACAAGGCATCCGTCGCTTTATTCTCCCTGGTTTCGCTCTCCTTGGTTTCGCTCTCCTTGGTTTTGCTCTCCCTGGTTTCGCTCTCCTCCGTTGCCCAGAATTCCGGTTCCAAGTCCCCCGCGTTTACAACGCTTTCCTCCGAGTTGCTCTCCTCCGTTGCCCAGAATTCCGGTTCCAAATCTCCCGCGTTTATGACACTTTCCTCCGGATTTCCTGCATCCACCGCCTCCTGTGATTCGATCGGTATTCCTGAGGGAAATCCTTCCATCGTTTCCACGTCATCCGAACATGCCGAGAGAACCGCACAAAGGCACGCCAGCAACGCAAATTTCTTCATTTTCCAAAATAACCCTTTTCTTTTCACGTCAAATTCCAGCTTTCCGTCTTATGATTGAACGATATTTTATTACGTGCCACTCTTTCCTATCTTTGCAAGTCTTCTTCATTATAGCAAAAAATAGTCAAAATGAAAACGAAAGAAATCATAAAACGCACGGGAGAAATTAAGTTGCGCAAATCCCTCCCCTCGTGCTACAATCACCATGGAAAGAAAAGGAGTTTAACATATGATCCAAATTGATCTGATCACTGGATTTCTAGGTTCCGGCAAAACCACTTTTATCAAAAAATACGCCGAATGGCTGGTGTCTCAGGGCTATCACGTCGGTATCATCGAAAATGATTTCGGCGCCGTCAACATAGACATGCTCATGCTGCAGGATCTTCTTGGAGACAGGATCGACGTTGAACAAATCGTCGGCGGCAGCGTCGTGACGGATTGGAAAAGGCGCTTTCGGACCAAGCTGATCTCCATGGCCATGCGCGGCTTTAGCCGCATTCTCGTGGAGCCCTCCGGCATTTACGACGTGGACGCCTTTTTTGACGTTCTTCACGATGAACCCATTGATTCCTGGTATGAGGCCGGCAATGTCATCACCATTATGGATGCCTGCATGGACGACCACATGTCCCGTCAGGAAGAATACCTGATGGTATCCCAGTCCGCCAACGCCGGCATACTCATATTGAGCAAGGTGCAGGAAGCTTCTCCGGAAAGGATCGCCGGCACCCTCTCCCGCCTAAATCACGCCCTGGAAGAATTCAGGTGTCCTCGCCGTTTCGAACTAAGCAGCACTAAGGCCAGTCCCCTTTGCAAGCCCTGGGACAGTCTTACGGATGAGGATTTCGCCCTGATTTCCAGCTGCGGCTGGGTGCGCGCGGATCACGAGAAGCTATGGTTTGACCCAAAGAAAGCATTCTCTTCCTTGTTTTTCATGCACATAAAGCTATCGCGGGAAGCCCTGGAGCAAACGTTGCGGCAACTGTTTCAAAGGGATGATCTGGGAACCATCTTTCGCATAAAAGGCTATCTGCCCCTTCCCGAGGGAGATTGGCTCCAGATCAACGCCACTCCTTCGGAGACCCTGTGCAAACGCGTTCCCATGGGCCAGGAGATTCTGATCGTCATCGGCCAAGATCTCCAGGAATCAGCACTTCGTCCTTATTTTTTTCCAACGGATCCCATTTTATGACACAACCGTCAAATAGATTGATCAAAAGGAGAACCCATTAATGTCTGAGGTATCTATGGAAACACCACAAAAACCCAACGTCTTTTTTCAATTGATCAAAGGTCTTGCTTACTTTCTGCTTTTTCTCGCTTCGCAGGTCGTTGCATCTTACGTCTTGATCTTTTACTATGTCTTCAAATTTATGTTTCAGCTTCCTGCCGGCGCGGATTTCGATGCCACGCAGATCACTGAAGAAGCAATGGAAATGGTCTTCGCGGACATCAACTCCCTGTTGATCATCTATGCTTTCATCCTCGTGGTCTTCCTATTCATCTTCTTTGCACTGCGCAAAAAACGCTTCCTGAATGAGATACAGTTCAGGAAGTTTTCCCCCAAATATCTTCCAGCCATGGCTCTGCTTACGTTCGGTTTATACTTTTTTGTTACTTCCATACTGAATTTCCTGCCAGAGTCATTGATGAAGAGCTATGCGGAGTCATCAAGCTTTATCAGTGAAGGATCTTTTGCCGTTTCCATGATTACGCAGGCCCTCATCGCTCCATTCACGGAAGAGCTGGTCTTCCGCGGTCTCATGCTTAGTCGTTTTAACAAAGCACTTCCCAAATGGATTGGCATCACGATCTCTTCCCTGTTCTTCGGATTAGTTCACGGCAATCCCGTATGGTTTGTATATGCTGCCGCACTGGGCTGCATCTTTTGCATCGTCGCGGAACGTACCGGTTCCATTTTCAGTACCTTCCTGATGCATTGCGTCTTCAACGCCAGCGGAACCATTTTCGCTTACCTGTTTCCCCGCGTCACCACCATGGAATTAATTGTTTTTCTGATCATTGGACTCCCCATGATCACAACCGGATTATATTTACTTCTTTACACCCATAATGTCGTGCACGCGGCACGATCACAAGACGATAAGTGAGGACACGTTTGTGAATGTTTTGTCTTTAGATGACGTTAGTTTGGCCTTTGGCCAAAGAAAAATATTTGACCATTGTTCCTTCTTTTTGCAGGAGGGCGAAAAGGTGGGGATCATCGGCATCAACGGAACCGGCAAGTCCACGCTGCTAAAGCTCATCGCCGGTTTAGAGGAGCCCGACGAAGGAAAACGCACCCTGGCAAATAACCATTTGGTCCGCTTCCTTCCCCAATCTCCCGCGTTCCCTCCGGAGGAGACCGTTCTCGAGGCCGTGATGAAGGACAATCGCAGGGAGGATAACGCCACGACCCTCGAGGGCGATGCCAAAAGCATGCTGACGAGACTGGGCGTCACGGACTTTTTCCAGCCCTGCGGCGAGCTCTCCGGCGGGCAGCGTAAGCGCCTTGCCCTTGTGAGCGTCCTCTTGTCTCCCGCGGAAATCCTGGTGCTGGACGAGCCTACCAACCACCTCGACGGCGAAATGTCCGACTGGTTGGAAAAAACGCTGCGGAACTACCGCGGAACCTTATGCATGGTGACCCATGACCGCTATTTCCTTGACAGCGTGTGCAACCGCATCGTCGAGGTCGACAAGGGTTCCCTTTATTCCTATGAGGCCAATTACGCAGGCTATCTGGAACTCAAAATGCAGCGCGAGGACATGGAGCGCGCCAGCGCAAGAAAGCGTGCGTCCATCCTGAGGACTGAGCTCGCCTGGGTACAGAGAGGCGCCAGGGCCCGCACCACCAAGCAAAAAGCCCGTCTGGAGCGTTTTGAGGAATTAAAGAATGCCAAGGGTCCCGCGGAAGACGGTCGCGTGGAAATCTCTTCCCTCTCTTCGCGCCTTGGAAGAACCACCGTTGAACTCAGTAACGTCAGCAAGTCCTATGGCGATCAGGTTTTGATCAAGGACTTTTCCTACAATTTCCTGCGGGACGACCGCGTGGGCTTTATTGGGCCGAACGGCTGCGGAAAATCAACACTCATGAAGATCATCCTCGGTTTGGAGAAACAGGATGCGGGAACCGTGGAAATTGGCCAGACCGTCAAGATCAGCTACTATGCCCAAGAAACTGACACTGCTGTCATGAATCCGAATCAGCGTGTCATTGACTATATCCGCGACGAAGCCGAATTCGTGGAAACCCCGGAAGGTAAGATCAGCGCCACCAAAATGCTGGAGAAATTCCTCTTCGAGGGCGAGGATCAGTATGGTCTCCTCGGAAAGCTCTCCGGCGGCGAGCGAAGGCGCCTGCACCTGTGCAAGGTGCTCATGAGCGCCCCGAACGTCCTGATCCTGGACGAGCCCACGAATGACCTGGACGTGACCACCCTGCAGATTCTCGAGGATTACCTCGATGGATTTCCCGGGATTGTCATCACGGTAAGCCACGACCGTTATTTCCTCGACCGCATTGTCCGCCGGATCTTCGCCTTTGAAAAGGGCGGCGTTCTAAAGCAATATGAAGGCGGATACACGGACTACGCGATCCGCAGGGACGAGAATCTTGCCGCCGCGGCAAATCGCCCGGAGGGCACCGCTGCCCCTTCCCGAAGTGATGCCGATAAAAACGCCGAAGGCACTTCCGGCGCCAACTGGCGGTCTGACCGGAAGCGCAAGCTAAAGTTCTCCTATCAGGAACAAAAGGATTACGAGACGATCGAAAGCGAGATCGAGGCAATTGAAGAAAAGATCGCCAAGCTGGATCAAGATTACCTAAAGCATTCCAGCGACTTCATCAAGCTTGGCCAGATCGCCAAGGAAAAGGAAGAGGCCGAGGCCCTTCTGGAGCAGAAAATGGACCGCTGGGCATACTTGGAAGAACTTGCGATCAAAATAGAAAACGGAGAGTACGTCTAACTGACGACTCTCCGTTTTTTCACTAATTCAATTCATATAACCAGATTCCCCAATAAGAGGTATCCGACTCATAATAGCCCAAAGGCTTTAGTCCCGTCTGCTCCGCGTCCCGGATCTCCCCCGCGGAGAAAATATATTCACATCCCAGATCCTTCAAGGCATCTAAGTCAAATTCCAAGCCTTGATATTTGACCTGATCCCGCTTCGATAGCATGTATGCCGTGCCCGACTGGGAATTGAACAGGTAGCACCTGCTTCCCCAATCATCAAAATAGCTTGCCGTCGCCGGTACCTTTTCCAATTCCTTTGCGATGACCTTGCGGAATTTGTGCTTGTACTCCAGGGAGTAATTGTTGGAATAGCCGTCAACCGTATAGAATCCGTGCATGAGGGAAACGCCGGGATTCATGCCAAGATGCGCGACGCGATAGGTCGTTTTATCCTTGCCGATCTTTTCATCAATCTGCTTCATGACGTCCTCGGAGTAATAACCTTCCCAAGTAACGTAACCAGTGATCTCCGGCCTGGTCCTGTTATTATATTGATTGACGTTCTGGTAGAAAAAGGAATTCGCCGCGATCTTTATGACCACCGGCAGCAGGATTCCCGCAAAGATCACGCATAGGATCGTCTCGCTCTGCCAAAGCTTTCCCCGACTGCCGTACGCTTTTCCTGCTTCGCCTTCCTTCCCCGCTACAATTCTGCCTGCGTCTTCCTTTTCTGCCCCCTTTTCGTCAGCGCCTTCCTTACGGATTGGCCACCAACAGGAAATGATCATGGCAAGCTCCAAAAGCCACCCTGCGGGATACAGCCAATAGAATCGCTCCATCTGGAAATACCGAAGAAACCCCGTCTGACTGTTCTTCCATCGTACCACGATTTCCGACTTACAGATTCCAAAAAAGACAGCGATGCCTACTAAAATAACAAAGCCGCCCAGGGCGATCCAATACCTGGCCCTGCGCTCCTTCTCCCAACCACGGAGGAAAAACACGCCTGCGACCAGCAGGAGGATCATGGGCAAAATCAGCGTTCCCTGATAGCCATACATGTGCTGGGAGCCTTCCTTCAACACGCTCCATACCGTTTCAAAAAAGGGCTGACTGCCGCTCACCGTCTCCACGCGGTGGCTGACAAAATCCCCCGTGCCAAACAAGATTTCCTGAAAAAGGCGAAAGCACGAGATCACGTAGGTGCCAAGCAATACAAAGAATCCAATCAGACAATGCTTGATCTCTTCCTTGCGTATCAAGCGGTACAGGATCAGAAGCGCGGCGAAGCCGAGAACGCAGTATCCCGTGAGAACCAAATGACTGCAAAAACCAAACAGGGCAATCATGCCAAGGGCCGGAAGGATCCTCTTTTTCCTGCACAGATACAAGAATCCAAGGATCACCATCGGGATCCCCATCTGTGACAGGCCGTAGATCACGTAATACGGCAGCATCGCAAAGCATGAGGCGGTCGCAACCGCCAGAAGATTACTCTCCGTAAGCTCCTTCACCAGAAAATACATTCCCAGGAAGGCGCATAGGAAGATAAACACGTAAGCCGTCAAAAAAGCTTTCAGCGGCGAAAGTAGCAAGAACAGCGGCAAAAACAAAATTGCCGAAGGCGTTATTCCGCTGGCGCGGATGCCTCCCATCATTTCCGGGATCTCGCTTTGCCCCAAGTGCCTGGCGGTCAACACGTAATTCATCATGGACTCATCCAACTGATCATGCCACGTAAACACGCATCCCTCTCCCAGCATGGCGATGGGAGCAAACGCGACGGCAAACAGAAGAAAGCCAAATAGCCATAACGGCTTATGATCGATCCAGCGCAAGCACCGGTCTAAGGTTTTGATCAGGTTTTTCATTTTGTAACGCTCCAATGGACAAAAAGAAAATGCTTGTCACGCATCATTTCTTTGATTATAATAAACATTAGCATACTTCCATCGAAAAATAAAGGGGGAATACACATGGGCTTTCTAGACAAACTGTTTGGTTCCAACGTCGCTGACAAGATTAAAAATGCCGCTGAAACCGTGGCAAAAGAAGCTACCAATGCCGTAAACGCCGCAGTAAATTCCAGTTCTGCCGCAACCAACGCAAGACCTGCGTCCACGGCACCCGCACCCTCTTCTTCCGGTGCGGAGTCCGGATTTTCCTGGGGGCCCACGATGCCCAATGAGGAAAATCAGTTTAATTATCCCGGCACCTATGATCAGTACTTCCTTGACGTTTATTCCAAGAATTTTCCCGCGTACCGCCTGACGACGGAACCCGTTCGCAAGGGCAGCGCAACCGTGATTACTTTTTGGAGCGGCGAGGCAAAGGCCTTGGTCGTGGAGCTGATGTCCGATACCAGCTCTGCCGAGAGCATCCGCCGCAACTGCTACAAGGAGCGCGTGCCGTATCTCAGATTCTACTACAATCATCAGGGTTGGTGGAACACCAAGGCATATGTCCTTGAGCGCACCAGCAAAGCCCTGAACCAGTGATCGCAACTAAGTAACTACATACGATCAACGCCAAAAAACAGGAAGAGAACGCTTAGCGCCTGTGGTGGGTCCGGCGTGAAACAATTTATGGTTTCGCAGGCAGCCGTTTCACGTACGATCCCGTAGAATTCAAGGAATTTCCTTGAATTTTAACCCTTTTCTCTTCCTGTTTTTTATATGTAACCAATCTAATCCACGCGTGCGCGTGATTCGGTAAACGCCGTCCGAGGGTCCCGAAATGTCTTTATTGGATAGCCTCTCCCAGCAGGAAGTCTGGGAAAAATTTTATGCATATAAGACGTCTCTCGCCTGCCAAGGGGCTGCTGCCCAGAGCCTGCGGGAGTTTATTGACGTGCAGGGGTACCTTCCCGTCTGCGAGGAAATCCGGCAAATCACTTCCCTACAGACGGCTTCCGCGGAAGAATGCCCTACTTCCGGCGTCCAATTTCCTGCCTCCGGGGAAGAAGCTTCCAGCGTCCAATTTCCTGCTTCCGGGGAAGAAGCTTCCTGCGTCCAATTTCCCTTGCCCCGGAAATCCGTCATCAGCAAGCAAAGCTCCCAGAAAAAGCGCGTGGTCTATACCTATCCGGAAGCGGAGAACTTGGTTCTAAAGCTTTTGACCTATCTGCTTCTTCGAAAGTATGACGGACTGTTTTGCGACAACCTGTTTTCATTTCGCCCAAACAGAAGTGCCAAGGACGCCATCCGGCGGCTCCATAAGATTCCAGACTTACGACGGAAATACTCCTATAAAGTCGACGTCAGCAATTACTTTAATTCCATCCCCATCGATAGACTCCTTCCGGAACTGGAAGCCGTAACAAAGGACGATCCGACGCTGTTTTTCTTCCTAAAGTCTCTTTTAACGGAGCCTTGCGTGACGGGCGGCCAGTCAGCCGAAAGCAATCTGATCCGGGAACAAAAGGGCATCATGGCGGGTACGCCGCTGGCTTGCTTCTACGCGAACCTGTATCTCCGCGACATGGATCAGTTCTTTTATGACCAGGGTATTCCCTACGCCCGTTACAGCGATGACGTCATTGTCTTCGGGGATTCCATGGAAGAAGTCCAATGCCATGCCAATGCCATCCGGAGTTTTCTTTTGAAAAAGGGCCTTGCCGTCAATCCGGCGAAAGAAGAATTCCGCACCCCGGAAGAAGGTTTTCTCTTCCTGGGCTTTTACGTACGGGATGGTCAGGTGGACGTATCCCCCGTCTCCGTCGAAAAGATCAAGAAAAAAATGCGCCGCAAGGTGAGGGCCCTGCAGCGCTGGCAAAAACGAAACGACCTTTTGGGTGAAAAGCCGGCAAAGGCTTTTATCCGCACCTTCCACCGCAAGCTCTTGGAAAGCCCCGTGGAGAATGATCTCTCCTGGAGCTATTGGTATTTCCCGACACTCACCGTCACGGAAAGCCTCCACGTCATCGACCTTTACGCACAGGAGTGCATCCGCACCTTGCTCACGGGAAAGCACACAAAAGCCAAGTACAACGCGCGCTATGAAGACCTAAAGGCCCTGGGATACCAAACCCTGGTGAATGCCTACCATCAATTTTCAAAAGAGCATTCGGCCGTCCGTAACGGACTGCATCACAAAAATATTGATAAAGAATAGGATTACAAACCGTGAAGAAATCAACCAGTACTGCTTCCGCAAACTCCGCAGAAGCCACAAAAGAATCAGGATATAAAAAAGTCATCAGCCAGATCACGGGCTTATTTCTGCCCATCATCGGCTGCCTTACTGCCGCCAGCATTCTAAAGAGCATCCTCATTTTGCTGGTCAATTTCGGCGTACTCTCCACCCAAAGCGGCCTTTATGCCGTCTTCTACGCCGCATCTGACGGATTCTTCTACTTCCTGCCCTTCTTTCTGGCCTTAACGGCATCGAAGCAATGGAACACGGATCCCTTCATTTCGCTGCTGATCCCCGTGGCCATGCTCTATCCCGACATTGTCGCCGTTTTGGAAAACAACCAGGGATTAAGCTTTCTGGGTCTCCCAATCCAGCCGGCGATCTACCATTCCAGCGTGATCCCGGTGATCCTCGCCGTCGGTCTTTTGTACTTTGTAGAAAAGCCCTGTGAAAAATTCCTTCCGGAATCTCTCAAGGGCTTCCTAAAACCGTTAATCTGTGCTCTGATCGTGCTACCCGTCACCTTCCTGCTCTTTGGTCCCATGGGTGGCTGGATCGGAAATCTCTTAACGAAAATCTTTTACGTATTATACTATTGGAATCCAACCGTCGCCGGCGTATTTATGGGCTTCTTCATCCAGCCCATGGTCTTCCTTGGCGCTCACTGGAGCATCGTGCCCGTCTGCATCAACGCGATCGCGGCAAACGGTTTCGACACCATCCTGCCCCTGCTTGGCGGTGCCGTCTACGGGCAATGCGGCGCATCCCTTGCCCTCGCTCTGATCGCCAAGGACAAGAAGCAGAAAAGCATCTGCTTCCAGGCAGCCTTCTCCTGCGCCCTGGGCGTCACGGAGCCTGCGCTGTTTGGCGTGACCGTCAGCAAGCCGCGCGCCATGCTCTCCGCCTGCATCGCAGGTGCCGTTGGCGGCGGCATCGCAGGTTTCGCGGGCGCGCAGTGCAGTTCCTTTGCATTCCCGAGCTTTGTCACCTGCGTCGCCTACGTTGGTCCCGGCTTTGCCGCATTCCTTCTGTCCATGGTCATTGCTTTCCCGATCGCATTCCTTCTGACCATGGCCCAGAAAAAACAGTTATCCTAATATCTCACTTGCTGTCCCCAGCCCCCGGCCTGCTGCGCCTGGGGTCTTTTTTGCATCAGGGAAGTGCGATACTCCGCAAAATCCGTAAAGCCGGTAATGCGCTTAATGTCTTGATAACGATGGAAATATTCCTTGCTAAACACCACGTGATACTGCTTTGGCACGCGCTTGAACACGTTGGTCAGATTTGTTTCCGGCCCGCTTAGGTTAAATACCTCATAGTAGAAAATGAACTGATTAATAAAGACCTTACGCTCGGGAACGTTCACCAGCGGGATCCGCCAGCAATCCTTCTTTCCAAACATGGGCTTCATGAGGAGCGTGCGTCCGCCGGACGAGATCAGCCACCAGCGGTCAAACATGGGCATCTTCTTTGTTCCGTTGAGCTTCTTCTGGAGATATACGGGGATTGCCAGCTCAACGTTCACGCCATCCAATTGTTTTCTGATCTTGGCGGGGATCCTCTTTGCGACCAGCGGGTAATCGGTTTTGTAACCGCCAAAAATCTTTCGGAAGAGGGGTTTTGCGAATACGTTGTTAAAGTACCTGCTCGCAAGGTAAGCCTGGCGGAACAAAAGAAGTGCCATCGCCACCGTGAACAGGAAGAATACGAAAAATACCGCCGGCATGAACATGGCCGTCAAGAACGCCACCACAACGAGGAATAACTTTCCAAAGCCCAAAAGGAACGAAACAAAAGGCACAAACGTGCAGACCGGAACAGCCACAATGTCGATCAATGCGAATAAATAACGCATTAAGAAATACAGGGACATGGTGATCACAAGGACGCAAAAGCACCCCAAAACCATGGCCCACTGCGGCAAAGCTCCCTTGAAGGAAGATGCTGCTGCGCCTATGGATGCCGCATTGACGGTTGCCTTCGGCGATATGTTTGCAACCATCTGCGAAGAAGCGATCACCGCCATCACTACGCCGTTCCATTTCTTCAACAGGTTTTCCAAAGCCAGTCCAGCCGCATACGTCTTGCTAAATGCCTTGAGAAGCAAAGGCAGACCGTACCATACCAGCAGAAACGTGCTGACGTAGGTGTTCTCAAAGATCCCGAAGGAAAAGCCCGACAGCTTGTCAAATCCTGCAAGTCCAAGGCCCTTCCCGGCCGAGACGCTGAGCGAAACGGCACTTAGGATCACCATAACCCAAGACGTGTCAATGCCTGCGAAATACCCCGTCCCGATCACCGGCGCCATTGTCTTTCCAAAGCTTCCGCCAAGGGCGTTCGCCGTTCCTTGCGCATCCAATGCCTCAGCCTGGGCTACGCCTCCCCCGCCAAATGCAAGCACGGAAAAGAAAATGAATGCCGTCAGGCAGGCAAACAGATACCTCTTATTGTCTCCATATATTTCCTTAAAAATCTGTCGATGCGTCATCTTTTGTACACCCGTATTCCTTTCCAAAACATTCTCACGTCTTTCCATTTGCCGGCATGTAAATTCGTCTTATCACGCTAGTTCAACGCCAGTTCACCGCGCAGCTGCCTTATCAATTCCACGTCCGCGGGAAGCCAGTCCACGTCCTCCAGCGTCTCCGCCGTCAGCCACCGCGCCGCCTCATGCTCACGCAGTTCCAGGTTTCCTTTCCGCACCTCACACCAAAAGCAGTCCATGGACAAATGAAATTCCGGATAATCATGTTCCACCGTCATGATCTTCTCACCCACGGTGATTTCCGTTCCCAGCTCTTCCCGGATCTCCCTGACCAACGCCTCCCCAGGCGTCTCTCCCGGTTCGATCTTCCCACCTGGGAACTCCCATCCATCCTTGAATTCCCCGTATCCCCGCTGGGTAGCAAAGATTACGGGCCTTCCCTCGGGATTAATGGATCTTATGACTGCTGCCACAACTCTGATTGTTTTCATTCTGCTATCTCATTTCTCTATGATTGAAAATGACAGGAATCACAACAACGGCAGAAATATGCTTCCTGCCGTAATTGCTTTACGATATGACAGTTCTCATGGCTGATCAATAAAGCTTCTCAAACACCATGGTTGCCTGGATTTTGTCGCCGCCAAGGAAACCCTTGGTTCCGGACGAGGTCGTCGAGATCGTGTGCAGCCGGTAGCCCTTTGCCACCTGCTCATTGATTGCCCTTTGGAGATTGGTGAGGCTAGACACCCCAGAGCCTGCACCAAACAGTTTCTCCGTCAGCACAACCTGAAGAACGACGTAGGCTTCGTCCGCTGCTCCTGCTGCCCTCAGCGTTTCGGAATCAAATCCAAATCCTGCCATGCTTAGTACTCCTTTAATATGAAATTTTTATAAGCCTTAGCTTACCTCGTAATAAAAGCACTCTTCCCACTTGCATCCGAGTGCGATGCAGATCAGGCCGGACAGATATGCGGAAGGAGAATACTGACCTGTTTCCAGGGAGCTAATGGTATTCTGCGTCGTACCGACTTCCTCCGCCAGCTTCGTCTGGGAATAACCCTTGGCCTGTCTCAGTTCTTTAATCTTATTTTTTAATTGTAAATGTGAATTCATCTTCTGAAAAACGCCCCCACGTATAAAATTAATAATAAGGCTGCGACAATGGCTTCCACCACGCCCCTGACAACTTGTTGCTTTTTCTGTAACTTCCGGCCCTGATGCAATTCCACAAAGCAGGTGATGAGCGCCAGAAGTGCCGGTTTCCCAAGATCAATCTTGCGATAAATCAGGAATTCCGCAACAACCATCACGATCATTGCGATCATTGCAACGCCGATGGCTCCCGCCATTGCTTTGTTACTTGTTTCTTTCTCAAATTCGCCCGTTTTCGACGCCTGCGCCTGGGCTGCTTTTAAAATGTCTTGCTCTCCCATGGTTGCCTCCTTTACCAAGTTTGCGGATGTCTTTACGGACATATTACCAAGTTTACGGATACTTGTCAATGCCTTTTTATAATTTTATCTCAAAAAGTTTTTATCTCAAAATTTCATCAATCGTGGATACGGTGCTAAAGGTTCCTTTGTTTTTCGCGATGATCTCCTTCATTTTCGGTAATTCAAAATAGTTGACGTAACAGATGAGCGTTTTATTCTCTCCGGCAATGGCGCCATAAGAATTCATGATGGTACAGGTCTTGTTGAGTTCCTCCTTGATGGCCTTCACGAGCTTGTCAGGCTCCTTCGTGATGATGGTCACCTGCTTGATCGCCTCATAATGATCCGTAAAGTGGTTGATGATGGAGGTAGCAACAACGTAAACGAGAAGGCTCATCAGGGCTGCATTGCGGTTGATCAACAGAAATACTGCCGCATAAACGCAGGCGTTAAAACCGATGAGCAGGTAAGTCATGCTAAAGTTCTTCCCCGTTTTGTCAGAGATTTTTTTCACGACAATGTTGGCAAAGATTTCTGAGCCGTCAATGCAACCGCCGTTTTTTAGGATGAGTGAAAGTCCCGCGCCAAGGATGGCGCCGCCAAACACAACCGCCAGGAAATGCTCGGTATTGAGTTCAAACGGTATCTTCTCAAAGACGGCGATGCCCACGGTGTACACGACCGAGCCTAGCAGCGCCTTCACGCCAAATCTCTTTCCCAGGATCAGAAAGCCTGCGACGATAAAGGGCAGAAATACGCCGGCAACACACGCCGAAAGGTTCCAGTGCGTCAGCTTGCTCAAAATGATCGCAATACCCGCCGTACCATAATCGATCGCATCATTCGGAATCAAAATGCAGACCACGGAAAAGCTCGCAAGCAATGCTCCCGTCGATATCAAGAGGCAGGAAAAAATTTCTTCAATTCTTTTGGAAACCAATTCTTTCTCTTCACTCATAATCTGCCACCGCCCTCTTCACTTCACGTTACAAACCTTATATTCATTATATGGGAACCCATGAAAAAAAGCAACGCCAAGGGAATGCGAAATCCTTTCGGCCACCCCTTGGCGTTGTTATTCATCGCGTAAAATTCGTCCATACGCGAGGCGTTTCCTCCTTAGGCAGGCCGATCTCCTGTTTCCCAAGGGCGATGCTCTTCATGAGGAAGGTCATGTTTCTCGCAAGAACGCGCATCACCTGCCTGCCCTCGTCATCAACGCTGCCCTCTCCGGGCTCCCAACCGTAAATGTTGTTCCAATACTGGCTGGTGGCGACGGGCATGTTACAGAGCGTAAAGAATTTATTGAGTTCGTCAAAGGTTGCGGTACATCCCGAGCGGCGGGCGCTGACAACACTCGCCCCAACCTTTAGACTCTTGTCAAAGTGCGTGCTGTAAAAGAGTCTCTGCAGGGCAGACATGATCGTGCCGTTGGCGGAACCATAATACACGGGGGAGCCAATGACAAGCCCGTCCGCAGCCTCAAACTTCACGGCCAGCTCGTTTACGACGTCATTAAACACGCATTTCCCATTCTTCCGGCACGTCTCGCAGGCAATGCATCCGCGTACGTCCATTCTTCCAAGCAAAATATTCTCATACTCAACGCCATTTTCCTCAAAGACCTGCTCCATCTCCCGAAATGCCAAAGCTATGTTGCCATTCTCCCTGGGGCTTCCGTTCAGCATCAAGACCTTCAACTTCTTTTCCATCCTTATCCCTCCAATTCTACAGATTATCCTTCCGTTGATCGGTAAACCTGACTAATTGTATTATAACAAAAACGGGCAGTTGCACGCCACCCGTTTTCCTATGTCTGATATGCATTTTTTAAGATACCGGCGATTATTTCTCCGTCTTTTTGACAGGGATCCTTATGGTTACGATCGTGCCGTCCGTCGGGAACGTCTCCACCTCCATCGTGCCGCCGCAAAGGCGTTCAACGCGTTCGCGCACGTTATTAAGATCAACGTGCAACGGGTCACTTACGTGCTTAGAACCATTCTGGAAGCCTGTTCCGTTATCCCAGACGATCACCTCATGGAAATCGCCCTCCCTGCTCGCGCTCACGCGGATGAATCCCTGCTCACGGACACGCTCATCCTGCCGGATTGCATTCTCCACAAGGGGTTGCAGAGAGATTGCGGGCACCTGGAAATCCTCTTCCTTCACTTCATATTCCACGCGAATATTCGGAAAGCGCACCATTTCCAGCTCCACGTATTTTTTTGTGTGCTCCAACTCCTTATGAAACGGAATCAAAGTTTCGCACCTCAGCGTGTCCTCGTTCTCCTGCAGATATCTGCCGACCTTCTCCGTCACTTCAATGGCACGGTCGGGATCCGTCATGCAAAGCGCCTGAATCGTGGAAAGCACGCCATATAAGAAATGCGGCTGCACCTGTGCGATCGTAAACTGGATGTCCTGCTCGGCCATCAGCGCCCGGTCATGTTCCCTGGCGAATTGCAAATGAACCCAAATGTAAAAGAATACGCAGCTGCATACCATGGAAACGGTCAGATAGGTAATCCATTGTGCGTCATCCAGGAAATAGTCTATGGCCACTGCCCCCAAAATCAAAACGGTAATCCCGATTGGCGTCAACGTCTCCAATTTCTTGCGACGTCCAAACTTATAGATTGAAAGTCCCAAAAGCCAGAACAACAATCCCAAACTGATCACGTGACAACAATATCCCAACGGCCCCCGTATGAATTTCACGTCTTCCGTGTAAGAAAACGCAATTCTGGAAAAAAGTGCCGTCGAATAGATCAGCGCATTAATGATCACGGGAATCCATATCCACCTTTTCTTTTTATCCGGATCCAAGAGACGAATAAAAAGCGTAATCACCAAGGGACGCATCTGATAGCCATACATGGCCACCAAAATCCGTCCGAACCGCGATACCCTAAAAAGGCCTAGATACGTATCTATTTGCCCTTGAAAAATAAGGCTGCCGACAATAATGGTCACGGTTAGCAAAATGCTCCTTTGCCATTTCTTCAGATACGGATCCACTAAGATTGCAAAGAGTAATCCCAAAAGAATCAGACACAATGCAAAACTAAAAATGATTAAAAGACCACTTTCATATTGCAGTAAAACTTGATTATCTGCCATAGCATCCACCCCAAATGAAAACGAAAAACCCCCTTCGTGTAACCTCTCCCATATCATTATATTAAAACTTTTCTTACGTAACAATACGTATTTTGGTTAGAATTTGGGCATTTTATGATGCTTTACGTAAAAAAATGGGGAATCAATTTACGCCAGATCTTTTAGCCAAAGCTCAACCGACGCGTCGGAAGAACTTCTTTGCCGCATCCCGCACCTCTTCTCCTGAAAGCTCCGGATATGCCCTAAGGGCGTAAGCAGCCGCTCTTGAAGGTTCAAATCCGTAACGCAATATGTAAAACAGGAAGAAATCATTCTTTTGACGCTCTTACTTTTGATCCATTTCCTTTTCCTTCATTCTTTTGTAAGGATTCCGAGACGATGCATTAAATCCTTCCAAGAGATACTTGTCCGGAAGATATCTGTGAATGTTTAGATCAAGAAAATAATTGCAGAAATCAATTCCCACGTAGGTTATTTCCGTGGAATTCCCGACTGCATCCTCCGGGATCATTGCATAGACAAACCCATAATAATCATCCGAACGCATCGCCAGCAAGTCATATCCCAAGGGCTCCCCCTCCACCGAATAAAAACCCACGTACTCATCCTGCCCGATGTTCTGAAGCCGTTTTTTCTCCGCTTCATAAGCTTCATCCGAATAAGCAACCGTCATATACGCAACGTGCTGCTCATCCCAGGGGTTATAATAGGTATACTGGAATTCCTTCACCTCCATGCCATCCGTGATCCGCTCCGGAAAAACCTCAAACCTCTCTCCGTCGCACGTCCGATACTTGTTATCCGTGGAATTGTGAATATACTGATTATATTCCGAAACGTCCTTATGAACCTCCACCCTGGCGATCACCGATGATAAAAATGCCAGCATCGTGACGCCGGCGAAAAACATAAAATAGCACGTTGGGATCGCCGCCACTACAAAGGCCACCACCTTGATGGCCTTCATGAAAGCCTTGTTTTCCACGATCCTGCTAAGAAGACCCGTAACGTAAAGAGAGATCACGGCCATAATGACCAATCCAACAAACGTGGCACCCGCGGCTCCGAACCTCCAAAGATCCGATTCATAAGTGACAAGCTGCAGCACCAGCGCCGCCGCCGTCACAAACAAGCCCAGTAAAGAAATGAGCTGAATAAAACTGAGTAATTCCTTTTTTTCCGTGCTCGCATAGACTGCCATCTCTCCGGCAGTTTCCTTAACGTCCTTATCCATCATCTCGCTTTTTCTCTCTCCTTCAATTAGTTCTCTCACGTCAACGTCATAAAAATCTGCGATCTCAACAAGCAAAGAAACATCCGGAAGATTTCTTCCGGTTTCCCAACGCGAAACAGTTCTCGAGCTGACGTTAAAATGCTGCGCCAGTTGTTCCTGGGTCATTTTCTTCTCATTTCTAAGCTCTTTTAAGAACTCGCCTATCTTTGCCTGATCCAAAGATTTTTACCTCCTTTCTTGACGTGATTGTATAACAACCTTCCCGAAAAAAACACGACGTAAAGCGAGAAACGCCGTATTTTCCATGCCCGACACGTAACGTCTAGCCCTTTTTCCTAATTATCCTGCCTATTTTCCCATATATTTTATCATAGAAACCCTCACAAGAAAATCCAAAATTCCACTTTTATGAGTTGCCCTTCATGATCGCAACGTAAAATAACGGTAAATACATACACAGCAAATTCAGCCTTTGCCACAATCCTTCCTTTGCGATCACCGTGTTTTGAAATTCCGGCTTGTCTGCCATCACAAACAACACAAAAAACATAAGTGCCAGAACAAAGGAAACAATCCCCATGATCCCCGATGCCTTCTCTCCCGTCTTGAAGGACAATATCGCCAAGAGAAGCGGAACAAAAAGCATCAGCATGAATCCAATTGCCGAACCAGCGCCATGGATCCGGGATGCCGTCGTTACAATGTCTTTGGAATCATTTACGCTAAAGAAACAGGTGAATATGCAGGCCCCAATCGCAAATACTGCCAGGAACAGCACCGTGACAATGCTAAGCGGTTTTGAAACCTTACCATACGCATCATAAATGCAGGGGATGGAAAGCAAAAACAAAACGCCCGCCGTCAGCATCCACAGATTAAACGGGATACGCACGGGACTTCCCTTACTTCCCAGCGCGCTGATGGCCATGGTTGAATGACTGTAACCCTTATAAAACGTGCAAGAAGAAAGGGAACCAACAGTTCCCCCATGACCGCAACGATTATGAAAACCCAGCCGTGCTTTAGATTTACGTTCACCAATTTCCTTCTCCTTAAATGACTTTGCACTGAAACCATTCGTTGTTCAAAGATTGCTTAACGTCGCTTTTTCCAGCTCGATCACCCGGATCATCCGGTCGATCGCGCATAACTGAGCGTGCGAAGCTTTTCCCAAAAGCATCTTCTCCTTATTTTCCTTCGTCCCTTTTTCATATTCCTCAAGTAATGCCGCCCGCTTCTTTTTTTCCAATGCAAGTTCCTTTTTTGTCAGAACGTCCGAATACGTCACGGCCAGGCAAAACCATACCGTGTCATAATCAATGCGTTCAAAGAGACCGCAGATCGTTGATTTCAGCTCGTCCTTCCCTTTTTCCGTGACGCGGTAGATCGCCTTCGCATCAGATTCCCCCGTGTTTTCGATAAATCCCTTTTTCTCAAGCCGGATGCAGGTCTCATAAAGCGTCGTCGCCCCAATGGGAAACCAGTATTTCATGTTCATCAGATCGATCATCTTGAGCATGTCATATGCATTTTTGTCTCCCTTAAGCAGCATTCCCAGAATGACGATGGAAGTTTTTGACAGCATTCCCGTTTCTCCTTCTGATCAAATTTCTTTTCCGACTAACGCCAGTTTACTACGTATACGTAGTAGTGTCAACAAAAAAATGCGCCGGCACAAAAAAACAACTGCCGGCACACTTTTTATCAAAAATTTTTGCCGTCGAGGATCTGCTGAATCGTCTGGTTTGCATAGTCCCTAAGATACTCGTGATTCTCAAGAACGTAATCCATGATTTCAGTGTCTCTCACGGGCGGAACGTAATCGTCCGTATCGCATCCCCAGGTGCCGTAAACTCCAAGCTCTGCATAGATGATCACGTTTCCATCCAGATACCGCAGGCTCTCAATTTCAGCATCACACACGCCTTCATCATATCCAACAACGTAATTCTCTTCATTTACGCTGATGCCGTACATGTTTTCCGGCATGTTCCGAAAAGCCTCTTTTGCCAAGGCGTCATTATCAAAAATATAATACGACACCTGATCTCTTTTCTCATCCTTTTGATACGTTCTCAGTTGCAGATACTCCGGGCCATACCAGTCATTTTTATAAATTCTCCATTTGCCCGTACTGTCTTTATCCATCATTCCTACTTCCATGTCATAACGGGATACCGGGTCATTGTATTTTGATTCGCTGATCGCACTGAAATTGTATAATGCAAAAAACATCATTGCAAAGATAAGACCTCTCATGGCATTCTCCTCCTTGTCGTCACTTGGCTTCACCCTATATGACGAGAAAAAAAGGAAAAAGTTTCAGTCCCCAAACGAAGAATCCTTCAGCGGCACGCCGTCACGTATCAAAAGCTCAAACTTCACCGTTGCAAAAATCTCTTCCAACTCCTCCTGATACTTATCATACCAGGTTTCGCCCGCATAATTCCAGATGGAACAGCCCCTGTACTCACCCGACAGGGAGACGAAATCCCAATACGGGTGATCATCATAGGTTCCCTTATATGCCACGTGCCCGTTAAAGGTCGTCTCCACGGATTCCAGGCCCGTGCCGCAAACGCCAAAACCTTCCGCATATTTGATGGCAATGCAGCCTTTCGCATCCCCCTCTGCCTTTGGGTAGATGCCAATGCTAATGCTGCTTACTGGCACGTCTTCCGTCTGTGCCCAGCTATAGTCCCAGTCCTCCGGAAGGCTAAAGGAAATGTTGCAATACGCACCTTCCGGCGGCGCGATCACCACCTTTTCCCATGCTTTTTGATCCTGCTGCGCGTTGTCGCCAATCGCCGAGATGATCCCGTCATCTGCCTCCGGCTCCTCGTTATCGCCATGCGCTGAGATTGCCCTAACCGTTTGAAATTCTTCCCCGTCAGGTATGTCCGCGCTTGGCGATCCGCACCCTGCCATGCAAAGGAGCATAATGAAACACACTGTCAGCAATATCCTTTTCTTCATGAAACGGCACCTCCTTTTCACGGATTCCGTCCACCCTAATCCATTTATTTCTGTGCTCCGTCAAAATTTTCCATCGGGGCATTCATGCCTCCATACCACACGTCAACGGGCCCAGTTGCGTTTTCATCCGCTTCAACTTTCTCGTCATAAAGCCAAAGCGCATATCCAACCTTAGCATCCGCCGCAAAGTTTTTTACCTGGTCTGCCGTGGCATGCAACGTAAAATATATCTGCGTAGCATTTCCGTCCGAACATGTTTCCATCGCTACCACGTATCCCAGGTTGGCAAGCCTTTGCACTTCCTTCTTTGCCACTTCCCTGTCATTTGCGATTTGCACTCCATCCTGAAACAGCTCCACGTAAACACGGTAACGACATTCCTCGCGATCGCTGAAGTAGTCAATTGCTCCACATAAAGAACTGGATAAAAACACGCTGCCATTTGCCACAGCCATGTCATCTCTTATTTTCGCGGCCGAAATCGCTTCCGCATCACTATATACCGCAAAGGAAGAAATCAACACTGTCTTAACGCGCTCGCCCTGCTGAATTGCTTCCTCCGTAGGCTTGTATGCGTCAAACACGTCTTCCTCGGAACCTTCCACCACGGCAATCTCTTCCGTTCCAAAACTCTCTTCCGCGCCAATGCTTCCCAAATCCACTGCGCTTAGGCTCTCTGCCCTTTCCACGCCAATGTTTCCTGAACCTTCCGCGCTGGGGCTCCCTGATTCTTGTATGGTCACCTCCGAAATACATTCCTCGGTAATGGCCTCCTGAGAGAAAATCTCATCGGTCTTTCTCAAGTCGCCATCTTTCCGGAATACCTTCCCGCCATCAGCATAAATCCATGCCGCCCCGATCAATACAAGAAACGTTGCGGCCACGCCGGTCCATTTCATGATCGTTGCAAACCTTTTGCCTGATCTATTTTCAGCTTCCCATGCCCCAAATCGTCGGACTTTCGCATCGGAATCTCCAGCCTCGTCCACGAAACTCTCGTCAGCTTCGCCGATGGCATACAAAAGATCACTTGTCGTCATTGAGATAGCCCTCCTTTTCCAAAACTTCCTTAAGCTCTCCCCGCATGCGATGCAATACGGACTTTACCTTTCCCTGCGTGTATCCGTATCTCTTGCTGATCTCAGGGACAGTGTCAAAATACCAATATCTGCGAAGAAAAATCTTACGTTCCGTCTGGCTCCTCGCACTCAAGAAGGAATTGATCGCTTTCTTCAATTCCCTTGCCAGAACCTCTCCCTCCACGCTATTTCCTGCCGGCATGCACTCGTGCAATTCTTCAGACAGTTCGATCATCGTCGCTTTTCTTTTTTGTGCATTCGTCCTTCGCCACTCGTCAATGGCAAGGTTTCTCGCGATCTTCCCAAGAAATGCAAAGAAGTGATCTCTTGGCTCATTTGGCGGAATCAAATCCCAGGCGCGCAAATAAACGTCATTCTCGCATTCCTTACATGCCTCATCATCCAACACGGACGAGATGATCTTTCGAAGGCCTCTGCCGTATTTTTCTTCCGTCCTGACAATGGCATCTTCATTCCGTGCCAAATACAGGTCAACAATTTCCGTATCCTCCAAAAGCCCACCTCCTTCCAAAATCCTTGTATCCTATATACCGTATTTTAATCGACTAACGATTTAAAATCAAAAGAATTCCTTCGGTCCTGAAGGAATTCCATTCTCACCCTGATTCGCCCCGCCTGTCACGCTACGTGCAAGCTTGATGCAGTCTATTCTATTTAATATTCATCCAAGAAATGATGTCTTACGCCATCCTTCTTATATTCGATCACCGTATCCAGATTCACGTTTTCCATGCTTTTGAAAATATTCGATTCAACAAATGGATTGGTCTTTTTCAGTTCCGCGATCAATTTCTTTGTTTCCAAGCGCTTTGATGAGGTGGTTCCATCCTCATGGCACGTGGTGCAGGTATCCGTAAAATGGCAGGCACACTGCAGAAAATGAAGTTCATTGTAATCTCTCCAGGCACAGATATCGCTCTCCCTGACAAGGTAAAGAGGGCGGATGAGCTGCATCCCTACAAAATTAGTGCTGTGCAGTTTTGGCATCATTGTCTGGATCTGCGCGCCGTGAAGCATGCCCATCAGAATGGTCTCAATCACGTCGTCATAATGATGTCCAAGCGCGATTTTATTGCACCCCAGCTCTTTTGCCTTGCTGTAAAGATACCCTCTTCTCATTCTTGCGCAGAGATAACAAGGACTCTTTTCGATGGTGTCCACCGTATCAAAGATCGTGCTCTCGAAGATGGTGATCGGTATTCCCAGCGCCGCCGCATTGCTCTCTATGAGCGCCCTGTTTTCTTTGTTGTAACCGGGATCCATCACAAGGAACGTCAATTCGAAGGAAACCTGCCTGTGACGCCGTATTTCCTGAAAGAGCTTTGCCATGAGCATGGAATCCTTGCCGCCTGAAATACACACGGCGATATGATCTCCCTCCTCAATCAGCTTATAAATCTTGCAAGCTTTGGCAAAGGGCGAAAAGAGCTGCTTATGAAATTTCTTCCGAATGCTCTCCTCTGCTTTCTCCCTCTTTTCTTCCCTGTCGGCCTCGCTTTTCATGCCAGCCCTGACGTAGCCAACGTAACCCTCCGCAAGGCTGTAGCAATCGCGTCCTTCCAGATACTCAAGGGTATCATCCATCTCCCGGGACATGCGCCCGATCTCGCAATAAAAGATTAACTTCTTCTCCCTTGGGATTTCCGCAAGTTCCCTGCTGCCTTCCAAATCCTCAATATAGATATTGGTGGCTCCGGGAATCATCCCGTAAGCCACCAGTCCCTCGTCCCTAATGTCAATCAACTTGTAAGAATCCTCAGGCAATCGCCTAACCTCGTCAAACGTAATTTCTTTCATCCGCGTCAATTCCTTTATCCATTCCAATTCCCATTCTTCCTACTGCAGGGCGGCAAGCTCCCCGGCAATGTCGTCCTCCGTCGCCGCCATGGCCCTAAGCGTCATTTCAAGAAGCTTGTCAAGCTCCCAGCCGAGCTGCCCGGCACCGCGCTCAATAACCTCACGCGAGCATCCTGCTGCAAAGCCCTTGCTCTTATATTTCTTCTTTAAGGATTTCAGTTCCATGTCCTTTGTGCTCTTAGACGGTCTCATGAGCGCTGCTGCCCCGATGAGTCCCGTGAGTTCATCCGCCGCAAACAGAACCTTCTCCATCTCATGAATCGGTTCCACGTCAATCGTCACGCCGCAGCCCACCGTGATCCCGTATCCATGGGAGCAAACGGCATGAATCACGTCGTCGCCAACTCCCCCATCCCTTAAAAGCTCCGGTGCTTTCAGGCAATGTTCCTCCGGATAGCGCTCGAAATCAATGTCATGAAGCAGTCCCACAATGCCCCAATACTCCTCTTGCTCCCCATAACCGAGCTCCTTCGCATACCATTTCATCACCGCCTCCACCGTCAGCGCATGCTGCAGGTGAAAGGGATCCTTGTTGTATTTCCTTAATAACGCGAATGCGTTCTCTCTTGTAATCATGCTTCCATGTCTCCTTTGTTTTCTGGGATTCCCTTAGCGAATGCCCTTGGTTTTAGGTGATCTTGCGATTCCCGCGATGGCGCGACATATACTCTTCATTGATCTCCCGGATTTCTCGCTTCCCATCAATATAATCCTGATAAATGTCCCAGGGGCTTCCTCCGCCAAGCCAGCAGCCGGTGCAATTCTCACAACCGCCTCCGCAATCAAGCGAAGATTTAATGATCTGCTCCCGCTCCTCGCGTGTCGTATCCTTGATCAGAATTGACATAAAACACCCTCCTTTTTTAATCACTTCGCAGTATTTTGCTACGGTCGCCTCGTTTCACTTCGCAACGTGTTTCCCAGTGCGTCCCTTCGTCTCTTTGTACAGATCATTGATGATCTCACCGGCGATTATCAGTCCTGCCACTGATGGCACAAAAGCAGTGGAACCGGGAATGTCTCTTCTCTCCGTACACTTTCTGACGGTACCCGGCGGACAGATGCAATGCTGCCTGCAGCTGATCGACATGTCCTCAAGGGGACGGATGGGCGGCTCCTTGGAATACACCACCTTAAGGGAGGTGATCCCCCGCTTTCTGCACTCACGCCTCATAACCTTGGCAAGCGGACAAATGGAAGTCTCGTAAATGTCTGCAACCTCAAACGCCGCAGGATTCACCTTATTCCCCGCTCCCATGGAAGAAATCACCGGAACGCCGGCCTTCTTTGCATTTTCAATGATCGCAAGCTTCCCCGTCACCGTGTCGATTGCATCCACGACGTAATCATATTCACGAAAGTCAAACTGATCCTGTGTCTCCGGCAGATAAAAGGTCTTATAGGTTCTGACCTCGCAATCAGGAGAGATCTCTTTTATTCGTTCCTCAGCCACGTCAACCTTATACTTTCCGACGGTTCTTCTGGTCGCCAAAATTTGTCTGTTAATGTTGGTAAGGCACACCTTATCATCATCGATCAGGTCAAGCGCTCCAATCCCGGAGCGCGCAAGCGCCTCAACGACGTAGCCTCCGACCCCGCCGATCCCAAACACGGCAACCCTGCAGGAAGCCATGTATTGCATGGCATCCACTCCATATAACAACTGTGTTCTTGAAAACTGATTTAACATCAAAACACCCTTTCCACGCGGCAAATAAGTATTCACCTACCTGTTTAGTAGGCAGTTTTGATATTATCACGTTTTTTTCAAGCGTACAAGAGATTTATGGAATACGCTACACCGGACCGCTTAATCTCCCCTGTTCCATGGAGTAAGTCAAGTCTCCATGACGCAGGGTCTCCAATTCATGCGTCACGACGATCACCGTCGTTCCCTGATCGGCAATCTCCCGAAACAGTCTCATAATCTCTTCGGTATTTTCTTTGTCCAAATCTCCCGTCGGTTCGTCTGCAAGAAGGAGTCCCGGCTGATTGATCAGCGCTCTGGCGATGCTCATGCGTTTTATCTCACCGCCTGACAGCTGAGAAGGGTAAGCATCCCGTAAATGCGCGATCCCGACCTGCTCCAACAGCTTATCTGCCCGTTCCCTGACTTCTCCCTCCCGGGAATAGAGCTGCCATGGAAGGCACACGTTTTCCCAGACGGTAAGATTGGCCAGCGCAGCATTTCCCTGCATCACGTATCCGATCTGTTCGTTTCGAAAACGTGACGCCTCCTCATCCGAGAGTCGTGATATTGATTTTGCATTCCACAAAATAACCCCGTCCGTAGGCGTCAACAGCCCTGCAATCAAATTAAGAAGCGTACTCTTTCCACTGCCGGAGCGTCCCGTAATATTCACGAAATCTCCCTGCCTTACAACCAGGTTAACGTCCTTCAGCGCGTAAAACTCCCGCTCACCATGAGAAAATGTGCGCGACAAATTACAAATTTCCAATGCCATTTATTCTCCCTCCCTCATGGTAAGATAAACCTCTGACCTGCTGATCTTATAAGCCGTCATGCCTGCGGACAGAGTCCCCGTCAACAGCGTGGCCAAAAACGTCATCAGTCCAACCAGAAAAATGATTGGGACGTCCGGCAGCAGATACGGCATGCTCAAGCGATCTCCGATATATACGTGAAACGGGAAAACAACAAGAGACGAGACTGCGATGCCCGCCGCGCCCCCCATGGCGCCAATGACAGCCGCCTCACGCAGCAGGATCCCTGCCAGCCCTTTCCTCGTGACGCCAAGGGTTCTCAGGACGGAGAATTCCTTCTTCCGCTCATTTGAAGTCAGATTATGTACAAGGCATATGGTAACAATCGAAATGACAAGCAACAGTCCTCCAAACAGAAACAAAAACGTCGCCATCTGCTTGATCTGGTCAGCCGTTCCCCGTATCATGCTCTGGGATTCCACCACCTGCACGGCGCCTAGCTCCTTGCGAATGTTCTTGATCAGCTTCTTGACGTCCGTACCTTCTTTCACGCGGATCAAAATGGCGGATATGGAGCCGTCAGGATCCGCCTCTTCAAGAAATCTCTGGCCCTTTTCATATGCAGCCGCATACATGAGCTTGATGGTGTCCGTCGTCGCGTATACGGCCTGATCCAGTCCCGTTCCGGTAGCATCGAGCTTTGCGGCGACTTCATATTCCGTTCCATAGAGCTTGACGCTCTTTCCATTTTCCACCCGAATGTCATTTCCAATAATGACGGCACCGTTTTCAAGTTTTTTCTCATAAACCTTTGCGATCCAAGGCTGTATTGAAAAATCCGTGGCCGGATCGAAGCCGATCAGTTGCACCCTGGCATCGCAGCATTCCGCATCCAGGGAAGTCAGGAAGAATTGAGAGCTGCAAAGCTCCACGCCATCTATAGCCTTCACCTTTGCTTCCAAGGTTTTCTTAAAATAAAAACAGCTGGGCTCTCCCTTTAACAGAATGGCTTCCATGTCATTTGTATTTTCCAACGGCACGATCATCACGTCAGCACCCATCCTGTCCTTCATGGTCCGAAGACCCTTTTGCAGACTGATCATCAGAATGGAGCCTCCAAACAATACAAAGGATAAAATTGCCGTGAAAAACACAAGCCCCACTGTTCTAGTGAGGCTGTGTCTCAAATTCAATATGGCGATCCGGAATAAATAATGATTAAAGTGCTTCATGATTTACCTCTGCTTCCTGTCCTTGATTCGTAACAAATAGATCAGATTGACCGCGCCGATGACAATCGAAACAATCCCAATCACGTTAAGTGCCGGTAAAGTCAAGGAATGGCAACTCATGTGATTGCCGCCGCATACGCCGATTAGTACGTTCGGAAGAAGAATTGTCTGAACGGAAAGCGCAAGTAGCGCGATTTGCAATCCCACTCTGATCGTATGGGAGGAGAGAAAAAGGAAAAAGCCAAGAATCGCAATGATCACTCCGTTCCCGATTTCCGCCTGCGCCGTCCAATGGCACTTCATATATTTCCCGTCCATGGCATCGCACACCGCAAAAATGGTTTGGGGTCCAATTGCCGTCAGAAGTCCCAAGATTGTAAATGCCCCGCCGGTAAGTAATCTGTTTTTTGTAAGTTTCATCTTGTCTTTCTCCTTTTCTTGCTAATTTATGAATCTGATACTGTTAAAAACTGCTGAGGATCCTTTGGCGGCGTGATCTCCGTGATGGTAAGTCCGTCCGGCACGCCCGGTAAAAATACGTAGCTGCTCTCCGCCAACGCATTTTTGTCCGTGTCCTCCTTCAGTAATCCCAAAACCTGTGCATCGTCAAAATTACGGTAAACGGCCTCCTTAAGAAGCGACAGGGAAGTCGGATATTGATAGGTCTTAAGTAATTCCGTGTTTACATTGACGTCGCCCACGGTATATCCTTGTGCTACTTGGATTTGTGCCGACAGCTCAGGATTTGCTGCAATCCATATGGAGGCCTTCTGAATCGCTATGGCTAGTTTCGCCAAGGTTGCCGGTTTACGCTCGATTGCCTTATTGCTTGCATAGAAGACGCAACAGTTTTCATCCTTCAGACGTTCATCGGTGGAGGTATCGAATATAATCTTTGCTCCTTCATCACGTACCATGATGGCTGCCTTATAGTCACCAAGTCCAATTGCATCCACGGCACCATTTTGCAAAGCCTGCTGAATGGAATCCTTGTCATATACGATAAACTCGACGTCATCAGCACTGTAGCCTTCATAGGATAAAGCACGAAGCGCCGCGATGTGCTGCGAACCGGAAAGTGCGGTAACGCCGATCTTTTTTCCTTTGAGATCAGCCGTACTGTTAATTTCACTGTCTTCCAAGGTAACAATCGTAACACAGCCCGTATGGAGTCCCAGGATTGCCTTCGCTTCCAAGCCATTGTCCAGCGGCTGGAGCATGCCAGAGATCAGTCCGATCGCGACGTCCGCCTGATCCGTTGACAAAAGTACGGCACCCGTTTCTCCTCCTGATTCAACGAAGGAATAATCCACGCCTTCCTTTAATCCTTCCGCATCATAGAATCCAAGGAGATATGCAATCTGGCTCTGCACCTGACAGGTTCCCTCAAAGGTTGAAATAATGCGAATGGGCTCACCAACTCCCGTCTCCTTTGCAAAGGCTGCCTCCAAGTCATAATCCGCCTGCACAACTTTTTCTTCCACCAGCTGATTAATGTCGACGTTTACCTCGCTTTTCCCTTCCTGTTTTTCATTTGAACCAGCATTTTCACCACATCCTGCTAAGCTTGTCAATGCGATCATTGTTGAAATCAAGCATGCCAACATTTTCTTTTTCATATTCCCTTTCTCCTTTTTCTAAATGTTATATTCAATGTCTGCAGCAGCTTTTCCGGTATAGTCCAGAATCTGAAGGATTTTGGAGCGAAGCTGCAAAAAGTCTCCGCTATCCCTCTTTCTTCCGTATGTGCTATTGCGCCCTATGTCCACGTTCACAATGGATTCGATCTTAGCCGGTCTCGGCGTCATGACAAAAATCCTGTCGCTTAGATAAACCGCCTCATCCACGTCATGGGTTACCATGATCATGGTCGTGCCCCTTTCCTTCCAGATCCGAAGCAATTCATCCTGCATGTTCATCCTCGTGAAAGCGTCCAATGCGCCAAACGGTTCGTCCAAAAGCAATACCTTCGGATGATTCACCAGCGCCCTCGCCAGTCCGGCCCTCTGCGCCATTCCTCCGGAAAGATGATGGGGCAGGGCTTTTTCAAAGCCCTCCAGCTTTACAAGTTTTATAAACTCCTTTACGTCCTCTTTGTTTTCCTTGAAGATATGCCGCGTTTTTAGTCCAAAGGCTATGTTTTCATAGATGTTCAGCCATGGGAACAACGTGGGATCCTGAAACACCAGACCTCTTTCATAACTGGGTTTTTTGATCTCTTCTCCATCCAAATAAAGATTTCCTTCCGTTGGCTGGATCAATCCCGCCACCAGTCTGAGAAAGGTTGATTTTCCGCATCCGGACGGGCCGATCAGACAGATGAACTCTCCGGGTTTGATGTCCACGTCTACTTTTTCCAAGGCGATCACCTGGTTCCCATTCGGATCCAAAAATTCTTTTCTTACGTTTTGGGCCGTAATGGCACCTGTTGTCAGTTCCTTTACCATTTCACAACGCCCTCCTGCCATGATAACAATTTGTCGCGCACCTTAAACTGCAGCGTGACAAGAATGTAACAAAATACGGCAACCACAATCAGTCCTGCATAAACGTTCGGATAAGAGAGCATGGTCTTCTGCCAGTTGACGTACCATCCAAGTCCTGACTTACAGCCTATCATCTCCGCTGCCATCAGTGCCACAAAGGAAGAGCAGGTGGCATTGAAGAAGCCTAAGAAGATGGAGGGCGATGCTGCCGGAATTGCAATCTTAAAAAGATTTTGCAGATCATTTGCGCCAAGCGTCGAGGATACTTCAAAGTACGCTTTCTTCACGCTTTGAATTCCCGAAGCCGTCAGAATCGTAATCTGAAACCACACGCCAAACGCGATCAGGAAGATTGCGGCACCCTTGGCGGAAGGAAACACGACCAATGCAAGAGGCGTCCAGGTGGAGGAGGGAATGGGTCCCAGAATTCTGATCAGGGGATAAATCCAATAATTTGCTTTTTTACTCCACCCAACTGCAATGCCGCAGATCATGCCTGCAATGAATCCAATCAGAATTCCTTTTACCAATAACATTAGAGAGCTCTGAATGCAGGTCAGGATCAATTTGCTGTCCTCAAAAAAGACGGAGAAGATTCTGGCAATGCTTGGAAAGTAAAGCTGTGGCAAAAGCATCCATTTCGCAGTCACAAGATTCAGAAACGTAAGGAAGAGGAAAACTCCTCCGATGAATGCGCCGCGATAATTTAGTTTTTCTCTCAGCGATCCCCAAAAAATCGACGCTATGCCTAACAGGATCGTTGCGCTAAGCGCAATAAACAAGAAATATCTATAATGCGGAAGATTCGCATATTTCAGCTTCGCATGAGCCGGTATGAGAATCTCCGTAGCCAATGCAACAATCACGCCAAGGATTGGCAGAATTGTTCTGAACCGAAAATCCGGACGTGACGCCTCTTTTGTTTTCTCCTTTCGAAACGTTTGAACCAGTTCACTCATATCATTCCATTTCCTCCCTGTGTTTTTTCAATGGTTTTCTCGTCTTTGATTAAATACGTTATATAGAATCCCTTTCACGCAGTCAACGAAATTGCCGCATCATCAAAACATCATGGCATCAGAAAGAAACTTTCTCCTGAAAGCCAATTATTTTCTAATAAAAGTCAAACTTTTTCATGGAACAAACCGATGCTTCGATAAAAAATTCCAAAATAAAAATGCCATATTTTCAATATGACATTTTGCTCCAGAGATAACAGTAGGCCTGGGTTCTTGCCGCAAACGCCGCCGTCCTTAAGAGGTTTCTCACCTCACTCTTGTCAAAAAATCCACAGACGATTTCTTCTGACGGCGACGAACTGGCTTGAAAGACTCCCCTCGCTTTTCCTACAATGCATACGTTCTTCTCATTTCCGAAGCTTACGGCGCTATAGCTTGCCTCAATAAAATCATCCACCGCAAACAGTTCCAGGCCCGTTTCTTCCTTGAGTTCCCGCCGGGCACATTCAAGATAGGTTTCCCCGGGTTCGATCAGTCCGGCAGGGAAGCTGTACACCCACTCGCCCACGGCCATGCGAAATTCCTTATTCAGAAGAATTTTTTCCCCTGAAGCGTCCGTTGCAATGATCACGACGGCATCCGGTTCTTTGCCGCACAGCTCTCCCGTCAGATCCAGATCCTTTTTCCTGCTGATGATCTCATAAACCTTATCGGAACCGTCCTCCAACATATAAGCGAGATCATATCTGTGTATGTAATTCCCTTGTTCCTTCGGAATGATTTCTCTAAGGATCATATTCTGTAATCGTCCTTCAGATCATCCATCAGGCCATATTCCACAAGGATCTCTTCTAGTCTCTCCTGCGTCATGGGCGTGGGGATTGTGAACAGCGTGTTCTCCTCGATCGCCTGTGCCAGACCTCTGTATGCATTTGCCTGGGAAGCCTCCGGTTTGTACTCGATCACGGTTTTTCTGCGAATCTCTGCGTGCTGAACAATGTTGTCACGCGGAACAAAATAAATCAGCTGAGTATTCAGCTCTTTTGCGAACGCGCGGAGAAGCTCTTCCTCTCTATCCACAAGACGGCTGTTGCAGATGATGCCCCCAAGGCGTACGCCTCCTGTCTTCGCATACTTCTGAATGCCCTTGGAAATATTATTTGCGGCATAAAGTGACATCATCTCGCCGCTAGCAACAATATAGATCTCCTTCGCCTTACCTTCACGGATGGGCATGGCGAAACCACCACACACCACGTCGCCAAGGACGTCATAAAACACATAATCCAGATCCTCCGTAAATGCGCCAAGCTGCTCCAAAAGACCCACTGCCGTGATAATGCCTCGTCCTGCGCATCCAACGCCAGGCTCAGGGCCACCTGACTCTACGCACTTGGTTCCCTTAAAGCCGATCTTCATAATGTCATCGAGCTCCACGCTCTCACCCTTCTCACGTAAAGTATCCAACGTGGTCTTTTGATGCAATCCGCCAAGAAGAAGCCTTGTGGAGTCTGCCTTGGGATCACAGCCTACGACAAAAACCTTCTTCCCCATCTCGGCAAGGCTGGCCGTTAGGTTCTGCGTTGTCGTTGATTTTCCAATGCCTCCTTTTCCGTAAATTGCAATCTGTCTGGTTTGTTTCTCTGCCATTTTTTATTCTCTCCTCATTCTATTTTCTGATCCGTACTCCTTAGGATTTCGGATTCACGTTATCCATGGGAAAATGTCTCTTTGGGATTCAGTCTCTTTAAATAGATCTGATCCCCGTAGTCCTTTTGTCCCGGGATGCCCACCGCATCAGCCCGGCATCTCTGACAATGACGAAAGACGTCTATGAATTCTTCTGCCTCACGCCTTGCACCATCTATGTCAACGCATTTCGGTTCTTCAAAATCCTTGAACCGGTGTTGCGGAATCAACGGAATAATATTGTACATGGTGGCACCCGCCTCGCTGACTGCTTTTGCGATCTCACGGATATGCCCACGGTTGATCTCCATGATCAAAACCGTATTCACCTTTACGGTGACGCCTGCACGCGCCATCTTGCGGATTCCGGCCAATTGGTTTTCGATCAGGATCCTTGCGGCTTCCTCTCCTTCGTATCGCTTGCCGTGATAAAAGATCCCGGAGATGATCTTTGCCTGAATGGCAGGATCCACCGCATTCACCGTCACGGTCAGGGTGTCAATGCCAAGGTCGATCAATTCCTGCGCTCTTTCGTTTAGGAGCAAACCGTTAGTGCTCATGCACTTGAGAATGTTCGGATACTTTTCACGGATTAGCCGGAAAGTTTCAACGGCTCCGTTTGTTGCCAGCGTATCCCCGGGTCCCGCGATTCCTGCCACGGTTATGTCTGGACAGATTTCAAGAGCCCTCCCAAGCGCATCCAGCGCCTCCTGCGGAGACAAAAGCTCCCCCGTCACGCCAGGTCTGTCCTCATGCGTATTGATCTTCCGGTCACAGAAATTACACTCAATATTGCATGCCGGACATACCGGAAGATGAATGCGTCCTTTATTCCTGGCATATCCAAAGCATGGATGATTTTCCCTTACCTGTTCCCTGATCACGTTTCCTGCCATGACAATTCCTCTCCGGCTAAAGTCCCGGCATAATTTTCTGCTCTCTCCAGGACCGCCTTCTCCACTAATCCCCTGTATTTTACGGACTGAAGGCCGCGTTCTTTCAAAGCTTCCTCAGCGCCTGCGCCGATCTCAAGAACGTACACCTCCTTACAATCCGAAAGAAGGTCTATCGCATCCTGAAGATCCCCGTCATCATGTTCGCCTCCGTGACAGAAAGGCCGCCCGATCCGCTTTTCGACAAACTCCGCCTTTTTGTCAGTTACCTGATAAACGTAAAAGCTTCTTGCCCGTCCGAAATGCTGATTGACGACGATTCCGTCACTGCTTGCAACTGCAATTCTGATACTTTCACTCATTGCGCATCCTTTCCAAAATGATGCCGCTTATAATACTTCTTAATTCGCTCCATGGCTGCGGCAATCTCACCTTCCGCCACCAAAACCTGGATTCCGTTCTTGGTCACGAGTCTCTCCGAACCGGGGCCGATCTGGGTTACAAGGATCGCCGTCACGTCCCAGTCGAGAAGTGCCTGGAGCTTTGCCTCCAGCATTTGCTGATCATGTCCGTGACTGCAATCCTCTGAATGCAACACTTCGATGTCTGCCAAAGCTTTTTCTTCGTCCGTGTCCTGATCCACCTCGATCACGCGGAACTGTTTGGAACGACCAAAATGCTCCGTAACATTCTGGCCGTCCACCGTCCCCACTGCAATTCGATACGTTGCCACGTGAGTGTCCATCCTTTCTATTTGCTAATGCTATACCAATACTTGCTCTTCTCCACGGGAAGATTCGTCCACAGTTCCGTGGAGAGATATCTTTCACCCGTATCCGGCAGAATCGCCACAACCGTCTTGCCGTGGAATTCATTTCTTCTGGCAACCTGCGCCGCCGCATAAGCAGCTGCTCCGGAGGAAATACCCACAAGCAATCCTTCCTCCCTTGCAAGCGTCCTGGACGTGTCAAATGCCTGCTCATCCTTTACCTTAAACACTTCATCGATCAAATCGAAATCGAACACCTTAGGCACAAATCCTGCACCAATTCCCTGGATCTTATGCGGTCCGGGAACGCCTCCTGACAAAACGGGGGAACCATAAGGCTCTACCGCAACCACGCGAACGTCTGGATTCTTCTCCTTGAGATATCTCGCAACTCCCGTGATGGTTCCGCCGGTTCCAACGCCTGCTACCACGGCGGCTACTTTTCCTTCCGTAGCTTCCCATATCTCCTCCGCAGTTTTCGTCTGATGGATGGCCGGGTTGGCCGGATTATCAAACTGCTGCAGGATCACGCCTCCAGGAATCTGCACCGCCAATTCTTCTGCCTTACGTACTGCTCCCTTCATTCCCAAAGCAGCCGGCGTCAGCACCAGCTCCGCGCCAAGAGCAGTCAGAAGCGTTCTTCTCTCCTGACTCATGGATTCCGGCATGGCAATCAGGATCTTATATCCCTTTGCCGCAGCCACAAACGCAAGGCCCACTCCGGTATTGCCGCTGGTAGGCTCAATGATCACGGAATCCTTCGTGAGGATCCCCCTCTTTTCGGCATCCTCCACCATTGCAAGGGCAATGCGATCCTTGACGCTGCTCAAGGGATTAAAATATTCCAGCTTGAGAAGCAGCTTCGTATCTTCCTTCAAGCCTGCCAACGCTTCGATCTTACGCGGTCTAAGAAGCGGCGTTTCGCCCACTAATTCCGTTAAATTATCTACTACTTTTAACGCCATGATTTCTTCCTTTCTTGCCGATTCCCTAGAATCTGGAACCCTGCACAATGTTATCGTTCGGATCAAGGTCCATCCACTCCTGCGTCAGGGGATGTCCTATGTGCTTTCCAATATTCTTGGAGAAATTCGTATTCTTTAAAGCCCTGGCTGCACGGCGGGCTAACTCAAAAGCTCCGGAATATCCCATGTAATTGATGGGAGCGCCAAACAAAGGAATATTGGGAATTCCCAGCTTGGTCACCCAACCGTTGGCACCAGCGTGACCGATGTAAATGTCAGGCTTTAGCTTGCTTAAGGTATTCAACTCCTCCGCAGGCTGTCCGGCTGCTACTTCCACCGTCAGATTCGGATCGTCAATGTCGTTCAAAAGATTTTCCACAAAACGATCCAGGTTATGTGCCTTGATGCCGACCAGCTCCATGCCAATGCTCTTATAGAAATCTGCCGTCGTCAGAATTCTGGTTTCACCGCCACCCACAAAGATCTTCTTGCCCTTTAACTCCTCAACAAACGGAGCGATTGCTTCCCTCAGTTCCCTGTTTTCCTGTTCGATCAGTCTTTCCGCTTCTTTTTCCAGATGGAAATGCGCCGCGATCTTTCTGATCCAGGTATTGGTACAATTGATTCCAATGGGAAGTACGTCAAGCAAATATTCCGTTCCGTAGCGCTCCTTAAGATGTCCCAGCAGATAATCGTCATGCGTTGCACAGATGCTGACGTTCAAGGCCGCCTCTCCAAGATGATCGAGATCGTCCACGGTAGAGTTCAGCGGCACTACCCTCGGGATCAGGCCTAATGCACTGACAAGCCTGGAAAGCTCGACCTCATCTCCGTTACTGTTTGAACCAACGTTGAAGATGTTTACCGTCCTGCTCGTGCGATACTTTTTCTGGAAATTATACTTGATCTGCGCATCCTCGGTAAGCTGGGGATATTCCTGCGGATCCCTGATCAAATATTTCAGGATGCCGTGGTTGGCTGCATCATAACCGGATGAAACAAAACGGCTCTTAAAGCCTTCACAGTGGATGGGTACCAATCTGGCAGAAATCTGCGGCTCCATCTCTCTGACTACTGCGTCAATGTCGGCTCCGATAATGCCGGGAACACATCCATTTACGATGGAGATCACTTCCGGATGATACTCTTCATCTGCATATTTTATGGCCCTTTTTAATTTATCAAGGCCGCCGCTTACGACGTCTAACTCATCCATGTTCGTATGGATAAACGTCTGCTCCTCGACGGGAAGTCCTCTTGAAAGTCTGCTGGTCTTTCTAACGCCTGCCATTCCGGCAAGTCCGGAGCAACAGCCAAGAGGCGAATGAATAATGGTCACCGCACGCGTCAGAGAGTTAATGATGCCAACGGCAAGTCCTAACTGACATCCGCCGCTCTGCGAAAATCTTCTGTTCTGGGCCTGGGCGCATCCACTTTTGAAATCACCCTGTAAACAGGAGCAGGAACCACAATATGCGATACAGCCGCCCACTCGTTCATCACGAACGGGAGGTTCATCTGCTGCCAAAAAATTATATTTTAAATTCTCATTCAACTTAACTGGCATGTCTTTTCCCACCTTTCTATCTTGAAGCAACAAGATTTGTCAGCAAATCTTCTACCAAAGACAATGCCCCTCGGAAGCCTGCATAGCCCTTGTTTAACACCGCCCTGTTACTTACGGGAAAGGCTACCGTCAGGAAGCCTGCTCCATAATCGTTTGCCAGATCTCTTTCCACAATGCTGCCAATGATATATAAAGGTCCCAATGCATCGTAATATTTCTGGTTATGATTGTACGGCCAGCTGGCACGGAGCTTTTTCTTAGCCAGTCCCACCTTATCCTCAAAGATTACCTGCGGCTTCGTTCTCGAGGTCAGCGCCTCAAATTTCTTTGCATACGCTTCCTGCTTTTTCTTGTCCTGAATGTCATTGATGGATACAAAATGAGGGATCCAACCCAACTCTTCAGAGACGAAATCGACGATCGGATATGCATAGTAGCTGTCCGTAAATGCTGCCACGTATCTTTGGAAATCAAGGTCCGCCGCCACGTCAACGATTCTCTCAAGATAGGAATAAAAGTATTTTGTCTCAACTTCCACAACCTGATCCACAAGCTCTTTTTCTATATTCAGTTTTTCCGCAACGAGACGCAAAAACCTCTCCGAAGCCTTTGGACCAATGGGAAGCTCCGTCGTCACGAAAGGAATTCCATGGGTGGTCTCGAACTGTTTTGCCGTAAGCTGTCCTGCCGTCTCCGACAAAACAATGCTCAGGGACGCATCTCCGTATCCCTTGATCTTCTCAACGGATTCTCCGTCTCCAAAGAAGGAATTCACCTTCACGCCAACCTTCGCGAGAAGCTCCGTAAGATATGTTATGTTTCCGCGATAGAACACGTCATGTCCCGGAACAATGCCAAGCAGGTTGATCGTCTTTGGATCCTTTTGCTCCTTTTTCGTAATGATACCCTTCACCAGAGCACTCAAAATGGCGTCATATCCGCGAAGCGTGTTTCCCAAAAATCCCGGCGTATTTACGCCAATGACGTTCTGGTCACGATATCTTGCCGCGATCGACACGGCGTCATCACCAATGATCTCCGTCTGACATCCGGTCACGACAATATATATGTCACCCTTTATGTACTTAAGCGTGGATTCAATCTGTCCTACCAGCTTTTCCTCTCCGCCAAATACGATGTGGCTCTGCGAAATATTGGAGGTAGGAATCATGTTTCCCCCACAGTAGCCCACTCCCCTGTATCCGGCAGACAAATTATACGTACCTGACAATGCTGCGGCACATCCGCCAGAAGCATGAACGATCGGAACAGCCTTAGGGATTGCGGCAATCGTTGACAGCGCACCGCCCAAAGCACACGAAAACTTGGAGCGTTCGATAAAATCACCCATTCTTATTTTCCTCCATCAAAAATGAATCTTTCAGATCTTTACAATCTGAATCTTATCCTGAGCAAGCTCCGCCGAAGAGTTAAAAATCTTGATCTCTTCAGGTTCCACGACAAAAATGCTCTTATCTGCCGTCAATTCGAATTTAGGCAGCTTTTCCTTAATTAGCGCGGTTGCCTTCTCAATGCCCTTCTCGCAGGTGAGCTTCTTGGCCTTTCCGTAAAGAGTTGCGTTTACGTAGTTCGGGAACTCCTGTCCGGGCGCTTCAAAATAAATGGCAACGTTGGGATTCTTCTCGATCTGAGCTACTTTTCTGGCGTTTGTCGCGGTAGAGAAGTAGGTCTTAAAGCCATCGGTTGCAATCGCACCGAGAATGCGAACGTCAGCCTTGTTATCCTCCGTAACGGTTGCCAGAAGAATTCTCTTGGTACTCTGTAAATATTGCTCGATTTCTTGATTTGTTAATGCCATAACGTTTTCTCCTTCTCTTTTTTCATCAGCAGATGTTTTTTTGATTAGGTGAATTATCTTTTTTCTCCATGGAAAAAGCAATCCTTTTGGCCGATCAGCCAAAAAAAACATACAATTTTACAAACAAAATGCTTTTTTTCGTTTGCAAACCGCAAAAATAAAAAAATTATCAATAATATTCAAAACTTTTTCTATTGACTTATTTTCCCAATGTAATAAAATAGCTAAAATACCTATTTTATCTTCCTACTATGTAAATAGGTTTTCATGAAAAAAAGGAGGTGAGGAGACGTGTACAGAGTATTGATCGTAGAGCCGCAGGAATTTTCTCTTGCCGCATTATTAAATCTGCCCGTTTGGAAAAAAGAAACGGAAGAGCACGAAGGATTTGAATGCGTTGACACGGCCGCAAACGGACGGGATGCACTTGAACTGATCCGCAATCAACACTATGACCTGATCCTCACCGAAATCAACTTGACGCTATGTGACGGTCTGCAGTTACTCAAACAGATTCACGTCAACAATCAACCTCCGCTTGTCGTATTTATCAGTGACATTGTCACCTTCTCCTACGCCCGGGAAGGCTTTATCTACGGCGCATTTGATTATCTTCCAAAGCCCGCGTCCCAGCAGGACATGGAAAACCTGTTCTCACGTGCGGCAAATGAGCTTGAGCGGATCAAAAAACAGCAGCTCAGCATCATGTCAATTGCAAACGTTCACTTCAATCCGGAGCAGATCAACAGATTGTTGGATTCCTTTGACAGGAGAAATCAAAAGGTCATCGGCAGCGTGCAGCTGATGATCCGCTCCCTGTATAACACGCCAAACAAAATAGGGAAGCATCCCGACTTGCTTGTCAATAAGCTGTACGTTTCCCTTGTGGAAGGGATCTATTCCCGGCACGAATGGATTCAGCTCTACGTTCCCAGAAGCTTTCATGAACAGATTGATTATCTCGAATTATCCAATCCTGATGATTTTGCTGAATTCTACGTCCGCAAATTCACTTACCTTTTTGAAAAGTACTGCCTCCTTTATCCTCAATTTGAAGATAAGACCCTGGCTAAAATCCATACCTATCTCTTAGAGCACCCGGAGGAAAACCTGAAGCTGACCGCCATTGCCGACCTGTTTTACTTAAACCACACCTACTTAAGCAATCTGTTCAGCAAAAAATCCCCCCTGCGCTATTCCCAGCTGGTCTCTATGGTAAAGATGCATCGCGCCGAGTATCTGATCAATTATACGGACCTGTCTTTTGAAGACATTGCATCCCAGCTGCGATATAAGGATTTCCATTACTTTCTTAAGCTCTTCAAAGAAATCATGGGAAAGTCCGTAAATGAATACATCCGCAATGATGACAGCTTTGACAACTACACCATTTAAGCTGCTTTGGTAAAAATCAGCTGCTTCGTCTCGCGCGAAAATCCCCGTAAAAAAATGCCGTGAAAAATGATTTCTCATTTTCCACGGCACCTTTTATTTTCTGCTCAATCTCCTGCAAAAAGTGAAGTTGACAAATATCTGTCACCGGAGTCCGGTAGCAATACGACAATGTTTTTTCCTTTGTTTTCCGGTCTCTGCGCGAGAACCACGGCTGCCTTAAGCGCCGCACCGGATGAAATGCCCACCAAAGCGCCCTCCGTAACTGCAAATCTCCTTCCCTCCGTGAAAGCGTCATCATTCTCGACGGTGATCACCTCGTCATAGATTTGCGTATTCAAAACCTCCGGAACAAATCCGGCTCCGATCCCTTGAATCTTATGGGTTCCGGGCGTTCCCTTGGAGAGAACGGGACTGCTTGCCGGCTCTACTGCAACGATCCGTATGTCGGGATTCTTTTCCTTGAGGTACTCTCCAACACCCGTTATGGTTCCGCCCGTTCCTACGCCGGCAACAAATACGTCGACCTTACCGTCCGTCTGCTCCCAGATTTCAGGTCCCGTTTTTGTCTTGTGCACCGCGGGGTTTGCAGGATTGATAAACTGTCCCAAAATAACGGAGCCCTCAATGGCTTCGTGCAACTCATTTGCCTTGGCAATCGCTCCCTTCATCCCCTTTGAACCTTCCGTCAAAACCAACTCGGCGCCATATGCCTTAAGCAGATTCCTGCGCTCCACGCTCATGGTATTCGGCAAGGTAAACAATGCCTTGTACCCTTTTCTGGCAGCGACGGCTGCAAGCCCAATTCCCGTATTTCCCGAAGTGGGCTCTATGATCGTCGCACCGGGCTTCAACAATCCCTTCCTTTCAGCATCCTCGATCATGGACAGTGCAATTCGATCCTTTACGCTTCCGGCAGGATTGAAGTATTCCAACTTCGCCAAAATCTTTGCATCTTTTACGCCGGCTGCTTCCGCGTAACTGCTTAGGTTAACAATCGGCGTGTTACCAATCAAATCCAACAAGCTGTCTTTTATCTGGCTCATTCCCTCTTCCTCCAACGGCATTTCTGGAAACATTAATTATTTTGAAGGCATGATACCTCTACCCTCAAACAGTGCCGAGCGGATTCGAACCACTAACTTCAGTTTTGCAAACCTATGCCTTTCCAGCGGCTACGGCACCTTAGTTTAGCCATTATATATGACGTGCCGCCTTCATTTCAATCAAATCCGTATTTCGCCATAAAATATTCCAGAAAAAGCAAAATATTTTCAACTCACGTCCACTTCTCCCTGCAGATCCTCCATCCAAAGAGAAACCGATGCGTCGCTTGGCATTCGCCAGTCTCCTCTCGGAGATAGCGTGACGGATCCCACCTTGGGCCCGTCCGGCAAACAACTTCTCTTGAACTGCTGTGCAAAGAAACGCCTGAAGAAGTTTAGCGCCGCCGTCTTAATCTCCTCCAAAGAAAGCTCCGGATATGCCCTTAGCGCATAGGCGGCCGCTCTCGACGGTTCAAATCCGTATCTTAGAAAATAATACAGGAAGAAATCATTTAGGTCATATTTTCCAATCTTTTCTTCCGTCTTCTGCGCAATCTCTCCTCCCTCGCTTGGCGTCAGTTCCGGAGAAATCGGAGTGTCGCATATGGAAAGCAAAACCTGCCTTACCTCTTCCTTTCCGCAGATTTCCGCATATGCCTTACACACAAAGCGTACCATGGTTTTGGGCACGGAAGCGTTCACTGCATACATGGACATGTGGTCTCCGTTATACGTACACCATCCAAGTGCCAGCTCGGAAAGATCGCCCGTTCCCACAACAAGGGCATTTTTCATGTTGGCGGCATCCATCAGGAGAAAGGTTCGCATTCTAGCCTGTGCGTTTTCATACGTGACGTCTCCTTCTCCTCCATAGCCAGGCTCGTGGCCCAGCTGCAGCAGGTGTATTTCGACTCCTTCACGTATCGGTATCTCGTGCGTTTCATCCGCCAAAAATTCCATCAGACGGTTGGCATTGTCATGCGTCAGGTTTGAAGTATTCCCCTCATTCGGCATCGTGTAGGCTATGATCCTGATTTCCGGCACCAGTTTTCTTGCCTCGGCGCATACGATCAGTGCAAGCGTGGAGTCAAGTCCGCCCGACACGCCAATCACCAAATTCCGTATTCCGGTTGCGCGAACCCTTGTCGCAAGCCCGTTCGCCTGAATCTGCAAAATCCTGTGGCACCTTGCATCTCTTGCCACGTTTTCGGCGGGAACAAAAGGATTGCGTGCAACGAAATAACCCTGTTCCTTCAATATGCCCGCCAGTCCGGCAATGCCAATCTCCCTCGCGGCAATGGGCTGAATACTGACGGACACGCGTCTGTACGTTGCATTTCCTTTGTTTTCAAAGGTGTTTTGTCTTCTCCTGTCGTGCATCATCATACCAAGATCAACCAGAGCCTTTGAAACGCGTGCCTCCCCCGGGAAAATGGCTTCTTCAAGAATGCTCCCGTTTTGGGCGATGATCGCATGCCCCGAAAACACAAGGTCCGTGCTGCTCTCATCCGTTCCGGCGGACGCATAGACGTAGCCGCAGTAGCATGCTCCGCTTTGTTGTTTCAAAAGCTCCCTGCGATATTCCTGCTTGCCAATCAGTTCATCCGACGCAGACGGATTTGCGATCAGGTTCGCCCCCGCAAGGACTGCATGCGTGCTTGGCTTGTCCGGCACCCACAAATCTTCGCAGATTTCCACTCCAAGCACCGCCCCGCCGTCGCGATCCTCCGCAAGCAGATCCACGCCAAAAGGGACCTCCTCTTCGCCGATCCTTATGCTTTCCCCGCGAATTTCCATTCCGGAAGCAAACCACCTGCATTCATAAAATTCCGAATAATTCGGAAGAAAGGACTTTGGTATCAGCGCCTTAACCTGCCCCTGCGACAGGATTGCACCGCAGTTGTACAGGGCATTTCCGAAACGAACCGGTAGTCCAACGACTGCCGTCAGCCCGCTGCCCTCCGTAGCTTTTGCAATGAGCCGGACGGCGTCCGCCGCCTTTTGCAACAGCAGGTCACTTCGAAACAGATCCGCACACGTATATCCAGTCACGCACAGCTCCGGAAAGACAATCAGTCCGCAATCCAAATTGTCCTCAATGATTCTTCGTATTTCTTCCACATTATGCTTTACGTCTCCCACTTTCAGCCTCGGAACTGCCGCTGCTGTCTTAATCAGGTGATTCTTCATAACCATCCCCGCCTCCCTCTTTTTACGAATAAAATCTAATTTCACAACTCTAATTTCACAAAAAAAGGCAAAGCAGTCTTTTAAGACTCCTTTGCCTTCAAGGACAATATATCACTATTTACGTGGCTTGTCTACTCTATGATTTTCCACTTCTCCTTTTCTAAACTCTGTTCTCATGGCAAATTGGGGTTTGCGTGTTCCTACAAGCGGTGCGTGGATGTCGCATAAGGCGCGGTGGGAGCTTGCTCACACAAGCGCATTTATGCCGACAGACACATAGCGCGACAGCGCGACATGAGCAATGCGGCACCGCCGCATGCGAATGGACAGCTCGACAACTTGGGGTTTGTCGAGCTAAAGTGGGCCATGGGGACGGGGTTAGTGGTCCCAAATAATGCCCCACTGATCTCGTCCTCAGAGCTTATAGCCTACCGTTTTTTTTGATGAGGTGGAAAGCAACAAAATAGACTGAAAACCTAGAAATTGTTGCTGCCGTAGGCGAGAC
>JAEEGL016601709.1_pt1 | contig 74035 bp, 59 predicted proteins | sample 9134231 | NCBI WGS metagenome assembly JAEEGL01 (sample SAMN16246548, study PRJNA631951) | gut metagenome | biome: gut microbiome; feature: rumen; material: fiber-attached | host: Bos | place: Iran: Karaj | collected 2018-10 | reverse complement strand
GATTCAATCAGATGCTTTCAATGTTGTAAATGGCATTGCAGGGGAAGGATCATTATGAGCAAACTGATCAGTGTAATAATATTGAGTTATAATAATGTTGACAATATAAACAGGGCGATTGATTCTGTACTGATGCAGGATTATGGTGCAGTTGAGTTGATTGTTTCAGATGATGGCTCTGCAAACTTTGATGTGGATAAAATCAGACTCCATATTGAAAAACGGAAAAGGGACAATTTGCTTTGTTATCAGGTTCTGCACAGTACAAAGAATTCCGGAACAGTTCAGAATCTCAGGAATGCACTAAAGTATCTGACTGGTCAGTATAATATGATCATTGGCGGAGATGACTGGCTGGCAAATGACAGGGTCCTGTCTGACTTTTCCGATGCATATATGCAGTATCCCAGCGAACCAATGGCAATCTGCGCAAATGCATATATGTGTGATCATGATGGTGAAATAATCAACACTATGATGAACAAAGATATGGTCGCGACTTTGGCAGCAGGAGATGAAACATTGCTGTTGAACCGACTGCGGTATCAATGCATTCTTTTGACAGTTGCAACCTGCTACAGACGGGAATTCTGGGATGTTGTCGGTTTGCCTGATGAAGAATATACCTATCTTGAAGACTGGCCGACTTTTGTTAAAATGGCAAAAAAAGGCATCGTCCCGGCTTTTCTTCCGAAGATAGTCACATATCATCAGCGTGGAGGCATTGCCAACGGAGCGGAAAGAGTTAACGTAGAGCAGGTACAGCAGTTGTTTGCAGACAGGCAGACGCTGTTTGGAAAAGAGACGATTCCATATCTGGAATCCATGACTGCGAAAGACAAATCCGGATATCAGAATCGACAGAAATATGAAGCATATACGCTGTATGAAAGAACGGTCTATAACCTGATGCCTGTAAAAAAGAAAATAATGGCATGTATTAACAATAAGACAGCGAGAAGTATAGCGTATAGAACCAGAGATCAGTGGCTGTTGCCGGGTCTGCAGAAATTGGGGGACAAGCTTAAAGCACTGATACTGGTGATTTTCATCCTGTTTGCTATGTACTTTACAATGGAACTGAGTCATCCATTTGGTATTCACACCGATACAGTATCTATGATTATATGGATTCTGCTGGTTGCTTTGATGATTGTCGGAATGATTAAATTATTCGCGAAGGTAATCTGCGTTTTGCTGAATAAATCCAACAGATGAAGGAGACTGGGACAATGCAGGTGAAAAAGGTTTACTTTCAGCCACATGGCGATGAGCGCGGACAGCTTATTGCCCTGGAAGAATATAAAGATATTCCGTTTCGGATCAGGAGAGTATATTACATCTATGATACGGCGGAAGGCGTGACTCGCGGATACCATGCCCATAAGTCCCTTCAGCAGATTCTTATCTGTATTCATGGCAGTTGTAAAATCCGGCTTGATAACGGGAGGGAAAAGGAGATCGTCCTGCTTGACAAGCCGAATGAAGGACTTTATGTATCAAATGCCATGTGGAGGGAAATGTTTGATTTTTCCCCGGATGCGGTATTGATGGTCCTGGCGTCTGAATTGTATGATGAAGCTGATTATATCAGGAACTATAATGATTTCCTTGAATATGTCAGTAATTGCGACGAAACAACAGATGGAGAATGAAGCATATGAAAATACCTTTCGTATCATTCCTGCCGATGGAAAAGGAACTGAATCAGGATCTGCGGGATGCGTTTGACCGGGTCTTCCGTGCGTCATGGTATATTGAAGGCAAAGAAGACAAGGCGTTTGAAAGCGCTTTTGCGGAATATTGCGGGGTCAGGCACTGTATTGGCGTAGGAAACGGCCTGGATGCGCTGATGTTAAGCCTGAAAGCGATGGGAATCGGTCCGGGTGATGAAGTGATAGTACCTTCCAACACATTTATTGCCACAGTGCTTGCTGTAACGTATACCGGAGCGAAACCTGTGCTGGTGGAGCCGGATATCAGGACATTTAACCTGAATCCCGCCCTGATTGAAGCGGCAATAAATGAAAAAACGAAAGCGATCATTCCGGTGCATCTGTATGGCCAGGCCTGTGACATGGACCCTGTAATGGAACTGGCGGGACAGTACGGGCTGAAAGTTGTCGAAGACTGTGCCCAGGCGCATGGCGCCACATACAAGGGGCAGCGTGTAGGTACCTTTGGCGATACAGCCTGCTTCAGTTTTTATCCGGGGAAAAACCTAGGGGCGTTGGGAGACGCGGGTGCAGTCATCACCAATAATGATGAGCTGGCAGAAAAAATACGCGCGCTGGGCAATTACGGATCAGATTATAAGTATCATCATATCTATCAGGGCAATAACAGCAGGCTGGATGAAATGCAGGCAGCATTCCTTTCGGCCAAACTGCCGCATCTGGACAGAATGAACAGCGAACGCCGGCGAATTGCGAAGATCTATTCAGAAGGAATACAGAATCCCAAAGTGACTGTGCCGTATGTTATGCCCGAATGTGATCCGGTCTGGCATATTTATGGAATTCGCTGCTCCGAAAGGGATGCGCTGGAACAGTACCTGAGGGAAAAAGGAATTGGGACAAACAAGCATTATCCTATTCCGATTCATCTGCAGGAGTGCTACAGGGAGCTGGATATTCCCCGCGGTGCGCTTCCGGTTGCGGAGGAAATCAGTCGTACGGAACTCAGCCTGCCTTTGTTCTATGGTATGACAGATGAAGAAGCGCAGTATGTGGTTTCCGCAATTAATGAGTTTTAAAAGGGAAAGGGAATGCGATGAGACTCCGAGAGCTTCAACTGAAGGATGCTCCTTTTATGCTGGAATGGATGCATGACAGCAATGTAACGGAGAAACTGAAAACCAGGTTTGGAACCAAAACGCTGGATGATTGCCGGGCTTTCATCCGGGATTCGGCTGACAGCACAAAAAACCTTCATCTGGCGATTGTGAACGATGAGGATGAGTATATGGGAACAGTCAGCTTAAAAAACCTGGAAGCAGACCAGGCTGAATTTGCAATTACTGTCCGCTCGTGTGCCATGGGAAAGAAATACTCCCAGTACGGTATGAAGGAAATAATCCGCAAAGCGTTTGAGGAACTGAAACTGCGAAGAGTATACTGGTGTGTATCGCCGCTGAATGAAAGAGCAATCCGGTTCTATGATAAAAACGGTTACCATCGGATTGATGTCAGGGAATTATCTGTTCCGGCGGGACAGTATACCGAACAGGAAATGGCCTGGTATATCTGGTATCTGGAAACAGCTCCGGTTGTTAGCTAATGTCATTACGCTGCTTTGAGGTGAACGTATGAAAGTTGAAAGTCTTGTGAAGATCATCGGATCAGATTTTTATACCGGGGTGCCGGACAGCCAGCTGAAAGCGCTGTGCAATTACCTGATGGCTGTTTACGGGATCGATCCGGAACATCATGTGATTGCGGCCAATGAGGGCAACTGTACTGCTTTGGCAGCTGGCTATCATCTGGCGACCGGGAAGGTGCCGGTGGTCTATATGCAGAACAGCGGCGAGGGAAACATCATCAATCCGGTTGCCAGCCTGCTGAACGATAAAGTCTACGCGATACCGGTGGTGTTCATTGTCGGATGGCGCGGTGAACCCGGTATTCATGATGAACCCCAGCATATCTATCAGGGTGAAGTTACCGTGAAGCTGCTGGAGGATATGGATATTGCCGCTTTTGTCATCGGAAAGGAAACCACGGACGAAGAAGTGGAAAAAGCAATGGAGAACTTCCGGGCGTTGCTGGCGGCCGGAAAGGACGTTGCTTTTGTGATCCGCAAAGGCGCGCTGACAGACGCGCCGAAGGTGGAGTACAGGAATGAAAACACCATGGTGCGGGAAGAGATTATCCGGCATATTGTACAAGCCTCCGGCGAGGACCCGGTCGTATCCACAACCGGCAAGGCCAGCCGGGAGCTGTTCGAAATCAGGGCGGCGAACGGACAGGGCCACAAGTATGATTTCCTGACGGTGGGTTCCATGGGACACAGTTCCTCCATTGCGCTGGGCGTTGCCGTCAACAGGCCGGAGCAGCGGATCTGGTGCATCGACGGAGACGGTGCGGTCCTGATGCACATGGGCGCCATGGCGGTGGTTGGAGCCAACCGGCCGAAGAACCTGATCCACATTGTGATTAACAATGCCGCGCATGAAACCGTGGGCGGGATGCCGACGGTGGCCGGACAGATTGACCTGACTGCCGTTGCGAAAGCCTGCGGCTACCCGAATGCCGTATGTGTGGACTCCTTTGAAGAACTGGACAGGGAACTGGAAGCGGCAAAAGGCAGGAGAGAACTGAGCCTGATTGAAGTGAAATGCTCCATCGGAGCGAGAGAGGACCTGGGCCGACCGACAACAACGGCGCTGGAAAACAAACAGAACTTTATGGAGTATCTGAAGAGCCTGTAAACCGGACAGACAGGATCTTTTACTGTTGAATCAAAATGAAATATTGATATAGAGCCTTGGCGTAAATGAACGTTCTTTCATTGTGTACACCCTGGTACGTACAAAATTGTATAATGAAAAGAGAACATCTATGAACACAAAAATGAAAGCATTCATGAAGAAAACTGCAAAAACAGTTGTCGGGAAATCCCGCCTGCTTCAGAAAGCAATCCGGAAACTGAACGATACCGTTCTGGAATGCTACGATGACATGCCAGGCGCAAAAGGCAGAAAGACAGGGCGGCTGTTCACAGAGAAAGCCACTTTTTGCGGCTCTTCTGTTGACAACCTGAACAGCCTTATCCTGCCCAGGGAAGAGCGGGCGAATGAACTGAAGCAGCTGTTTTACAGGCATTGCCATTATTACCTTAACCTGGACAATCCCCGAACGTTCAACCAGAAGCTGCAGTGGCTGAAACTCAACTGGTATCACGAGGATATGGCCCGGGCAGTGGACAAGGCGGAGTTCAAGCGCTATGTGGCGGAAAAGATCGGGGAAGGCTATACCGTTCCGCTTTACGGTGTATGGGAAAAGGAAAGTGAAATCAATTTTGATGAGCTTCCGGACCGCTTTGTGCTGAAATCAACCGTACAGAGTGACGGGAAACATATCATTGTAGTCAATGACAAGTCGAAGATAGACCGTGACAGGCTGCTGACCGTGATGAGTTCCTGGCTGCTTCGCCGGAACAATCTGTGCAGCTCCTACTGTGTCGCGTATTCCAGGGTGAAACCGCGTATTATTGCGGAACAGGTAGTGGATGGCTTTGATGAATCCCTGACCGATTACAAGTTTATGTGTTTCAACGGCAGGGTTGAGATGCTCTTTGTTGTTTCCGACAGAAAGAAAAAAATGTCGGTCAATTTCTATGACCTGGACTGGAACCTGCTTCCGTTTACCCGGATGTATCCGAATACGGATTATCCGGTGAAGAAGCCGAAGAACTTTGACAGGATGGTGGAAATTGCTGAGAAGCTGTCAGAACCGTTTCCTTTCGTCCGGGTTGATTTTTATGAATCCGCGGAAGGCCGGCTGTATGTCGGTGAGCTGACGTTCTATCCGGGCGGAGGATATGAAACGTTTGAACCGATTGAGTGGGACTACAGACTGGGAGACATGCTTCAGCTTCCTGAAGCCAACATATAACCTGAAGGACGGAACCGGGGGGAATAAAGGGAGGATATCATGGGAACGGTAAAAAAGGCGCTGAAAAGAATCCCGCTTGTCAGGAAAACTGTATACAGGATCCGAAATAGAATAAACAGCAGCGAAGATGTGATTTTTCCTCGTGTCATGGATGAACAGTACAATAAACGCATCCATAATTATATGCTGGCGTCGCACCTGGGAGAGTCAGTTAACCGGTGGGTTGTGGAACAGATGTCCTACCGTGTCACAGGCCGCTTTCCCAACCTGGACCACCCGACCGGGTTTAATGAGAAGATGCAGTGGATGCGGCTGCACTATCATGATCCCCTGATGACGAAATGCGTGGATAAATACAGTTTTAAGGATTATATCCGGGAAACGGTGGGCGAACAGTATGTTGTTCCGCTCTACGGGGCCTGGGACAATGTGAACGATATTGATTTTGACAGCCTTCCGGAAGCCTTTGCCCTGAAATCGACCTGGGGCTGGGGCGATCTCCAGAATATCCTGGTAAAAAAGAAGGAAAAGCTCAATATTGACAGGGCAAAGGCTGTGATGGCCGAGTGGCTGATGCCGTGGAACAATTACTACTATCAGTCCTTTGAATGGGACAGTAAGGATATCCCGCCGCGGATCATCGCGGAGGAACTGCTGCAGCCTTCCGGCGGGGAAATTGTGGACTACAAGTTCTACTGCTTTAACGGGGTGTGCAGGTATTTCCTTGTATGTAAGGACAGAAAAACCGAGACAAAGTATATCAACTATGATCTGGACTTTAACTGCCTCAGGCTCTCACCGAACAGCTATGTAACGAAGGAGCGTTTCCGGCCGCCGGAAAATTTCCGGGAAATGCTGTCCCTGGCGGAAAAACTGGCCGGGCCTTTCCCCCTTGTGCGGGTGGATTTCTATGATGTTGACGGGAAAATCTATGTCGGGGAGATGACGTTTTCGCCCGGCGGCGGTTTCAACACGTACTATGACGAATGGGATCAGAAAATCGGCTCTTACCTGACGCTTCCCGAGGCGAATGTCCCGGATTAAGGAGATAACGATGGATGGAACCCCTGCAGTATCTGTGATCATTCCGGCATGGAATGCCTCCCGGTACCTTCGTGAGTGCCTGGACAGTGTAATCAGCCAGACGTTGACGAATATAGAGATTCTCTGTATCGATGACGGATCAACGGATGATACCCCGGATATCCTGCGTGAGTATGAGGAGAAAGACAGCAGGATTTCTGTATTCCGCCAGGAAAACCGCGGTGCCGGTGCGGCAAGGAACCATGCGCTGCGGCACGTAAAAGGGAAATACCTGTCATTTCTGGACAGCGATGATTTTTTTGAGCCGGAGATGCTTGAAAAAAGCTTTGCCGCGGCGGAGAAAAACCAGGCGGACATAGTTGTTTTCGGCTGTGATTATTATTCGGAGTCCAGCGGCAGGTACCGGAGCTGTCCCAATTCGATCAACAGGCTGATTCTGCCTTCCGCCGGAGTGTTTTCCCTGCGTGATGTCCGGCGGGACGCATTCCGCCTGTTTTCCGGGTGGGCCTGGGACAAGCTGATCCGTACCGATCTGGTAATGGACAATTCGCTGGCATTTCAGGAACAGCGTACAACCAATGACATGCTGTTTGTTTTCAGCGCGCTGGTGCTTTCACAGCGGATTGTCGTTGTGTCTGAGCTTCTTGCCCATCACCGCAGGGGAAAAACGTCGCTCTCTGTTACACGGGAGACCAGCTGGGAATGCTTTTTCAATGCCCTGACCGCACTGAAAAAACAATTGCTGGCGTTTGGCCTGTTTCCGCGGTTTGAACAGGATTATGTGAACTATGCGCTTCATTTCAGCCTGTGGCAGCTGAATTCCCTCCGGGAACCGGCTTATTCACGCCTGTACGGCAGGCTGCGGTCGGAGTGGTTTGACAGCCTTGGGATTTCTGCATACCCGTCCGGGAAGTTCTATAACCATCATAAATACCGGATGTTCCGTAAAATATACGGCAGCCGCAGTGAGGCGTGCCGGCCTTGCTTCCTGACAAGATGGGCTGACGGAAATGTGATCCAGCGGGCGCTGAAAGGGCTGTATGACAACGGGATCGGCTATACGGCGGAGTATCTGGTTCTGTCTTTTCTGAATATGCGGTACCTGAATCAGAAAGGATAAAACCTGTTTTTTCAGTCTGGACAATAAATCATCAGAACAGAGGGCAGTGCAATGAACAGAGTTGGCTTTGTGATCAGTCACAAGAACAATGAAAAACGACGTGCCTTGCTTCCGAAGGACCTGAAAAAGATCGGGAATATCGGAAGCATCTGCTTTGAAAAAGGGTATGGGGAATCCTTGGGAATCCGGGACGAAGAGTATGCCGCCCTCGACGCAGCGGTTGTACCCAGAAGGGAAGCGCTTGACTGCGATGTAATCGTGGATGTAAAGCTGGGTGACGCGGATTATCTTCCGGAGCTGAATGGTCCGCGAATCCTGGTCGGCTGGGCGCATACCGTACAGAATGTTGATTTTACGTCCGCGATGCTGAATGCCGGGCATACGGTTATCGCCTGGGAAGAAATCTATGAGCGGGGCAGGTATATTTTCTACCGGAACCGTGAGATTGCCGGAGAAGCCGCTGTTCTCCAGGGATTTCGCTTCAGCGGGAAAATGCCGTATGACGCAAAGATTGCCGTAATCGGGAATGGCCAGACCAGCAAAGGAGCCCAGATGGTCCTGTCCGGGCTGGGCGGCGGGGTCAATACGGATGTCTATGCCAGGAAGGACGAAGCACGTTTCCGGAAAAACCTGGGCAGTTATGATGTGATCATCAATTGCGTGCTGTGGGATACCCATCGTACGGACCGGCTGATCTACAGGGAAGACTTAAAGCGGATGCGTCCCGGTACACTGATTATCGACGTCAGCTGTGACCCGCATCTGGAGATTGAGACCTCCCATCCCACTACGATCGACAACCCCGTGTATGAAGTGGACGGCGTTATTCACTACGCGGTGGACAATACACCGGCAATGTATCCCTATACGGTTTCCAAAATCCTGAGCAAGGGATTTGCGCCTTATGTGGATGCGCTGGTTACAGAAGAGTATCCTGAAAACATTAAAAAAGCCATGGTGATTGAGAAGGGCCATATCCTTGACCCGAATATTGTTGATTTCCGTACGGCCAGGGGACTGTTCTGCAAATGAAGAGAGTAGGATTGGCTGCCTGGGGAGCGGTTTGCGCACTCTTTCCGGTTATTGCCACAAGGATCAAGTACAGGTATAATTTCCACAGGGGAATCCGTTTGCGCAATCCCCGTACACTGGATGAAAAGATTCAGTGGCTGAAACTGAATACCTACAGGGATAATCCGCTGGTTACACAGTGCGCGGACAAGTATCTTGTGCGGGCATATGTGGAGGAATGCGGCTGCGGGGAGATCCTGAATGATTTGCTGTATGTATGGGACCATCCCTCGGAGATCAGGTGGGAGTGCCTGCCGGAATCCTTTGTCATCAAGTGCAATCACGGCTGCGGTTATAACCTGCTGTGCCGGGATAAAGCCAGACTGGACATACGCGAGGCGCAGGAACAGCTGGCAGCATGGTATAATGAAGATTACTGGAAGATTTCCGCGGAAATACAGTACAGAAGGATCCCGAAAAAACTGGTCTGCGAGCGGTTCATCGGGGACGGATCTTCGCTGTATGACTATAAATACTACTGCTTTAATGGGAAAGCGCAGTATGTAATGGTATGCACCGGCAGGGAACTGGGGACGCCGAAGTTTTATTTCTTTGACCGGGACTGGAATTTCTGTCCCATTACCCGGGACGGGAAGCAGGCACCGGCAGGTTTTATGCTGCCGAAGCCGGCAGCTTTCGAAAAAATGACGGAGTATGCCGATAAACTTTGCAAACCGTTTCCTTTTGTGAGGACAGACCTGTATAATGTTGACGGGAAAGTGATATTCGGTGAACTGACTTTCACACCGGCATCCGGGCTTGATACGAACCGGCTGCCGGAAACGGATCTTTTCTTTGGCAGTATTCTGAAGCTGTAAACAGACCCGGAGAATCCAGGAAGGAGAGGAACGGAATGTATGATTACCTGATCGTTGGGGCTGGGCTGTACGGTTCCGTGTGCGCGCGGGAACTGGCGGATGCAGGAAAGACGGTCCTTGTAATCGACAGGCGTGCCCAGGTTGCCGGCAATGTTTACACTGAAAATGTGGAAGGGATTCAGGTCCATAAGTATGGGGCGCATATTTTCCATACGAACAATAAGGAAGTCTGGGAGTATGTAAACCGGTTTTCCGTGTTTAACCGTTTTACCAACAGTCCGGTGGCGAATTACCGGGGAGAGATTTATTCCCTGCCGTTCAATATGTACACCTTCAATAAAATGTGGGGTGTGGTCACACCGGAAGAGGCGGCGGCAAAAATCGCGGAACAGCGGAAGGAGATTACGGGGGAACCGCGGAACCTGGAAGAGCAGGCCATTTCCCTGGTCGGACGTGATATTTACGAGAAGCTGATCAAGGGATATACCGAAAAACAGTGGGGACGGGACTGCAGGGATCTGCCCGCGTTTATCATTAAGCGGCTTCCGGTGAGGCTGACCTATGACAACAATTATTTCAATGCGCTGTATCAGGGAATTCCGGCCGGCGGCTATACGAAGATGGTTGAACATATGCTGGACGGTATTGAAGTCCGGCTTGGGGAGGATTACCTGGAACGGAAAGCGGACTGGGACAGCCTGGCGGAGACGGTGATCTATACCGGCCCGGTTGATGCGTACTTTGATTACTGCCTGGGCAATCTGGAATACCGTTCCGTCCGGTTTGAAACAGAGCTGCTGGACAAACCGAATTTCCAGGGGAATGCGGCTGTCAATTATACGGACAGGGAAACGCCCTGGACGCGGATTATTGAGCATAAATGGTTTGAGTTCGGGAAAGATGAGAACGGGAACGATCTGCCGAAGACGGTGATCAGCCGCGAATACAGCTCTGAATGGAAGCCGGGGGATGAGCCGTACTATCCGGTGAATGATGAAAAAAACAGCCGGCTGTACGCGGAGTACAGGGCAATGGCTGAAGCGGAACCGGGTGTGATCTTCGGCGGACGCCTTGGTGAATATAAGTATTATGATATGGATCAGGTGATTGCCGCGGCACTGGAACGTGTGCGGGGCTTGCTGAAATGATCCTGGCGGGGCTGGACAGTCCCGGATCTGAAAGAGAAGGATGGTAAAGGACATGGTTCAAGTTCGTCGGGCCGCGGCTGCACTGCTGTGCTTTGTGCTGCTTTTCTGCTGCTGCTTTGAGGCGGCTGCGGAAAAAAAGAGTGAAAGCATACCGGCAAGCTTTGCCTCGAAAAAGGAACTGAAGGTCAGCGGACCGGAAATTGTGGCAAAGGGAAAGAAGATTACCCTGAAAGCCAATCAGGAGGTAACCTGGAAGACCGGTGACAAGGAAATCGCGACGGTCAGTGAGGACGGCGTCGTCAAGGGAATCAAGGCAGGCACAGTCAAAATCACGGCGGTGACCAAATCCAAGCCGAAGGCAAAAAAAGTCCTGGTAATTACAGTTATGCCGAAAGCGGTGAAGGAAATCACCATCACTGCGCCATATAAAAAGCTGGACCTGGATGAAAAGAAAACCGTGCAGCTGAGCGCTTCCGCTTCGCCTGCTGCTGCAGCCCAGGTTTTCAAGTGGACCAGCAGTAACAAATCAGTCGCGAAGGTCAACAGCAAGGGCAAGGTTACCGCTGTCGGGGAAGGCAAAGCCAAGATTACGGCGGAAGCGGTTGACGGAAGCAGGAAAAAGGCATCGATCAAAATCACGGTAAAGAACAAGACGCCCGAAGAGAAAGAAAAGGAACAGATCCTGAGAATTGAAAGCGGCGTGACCCGGATCAGGGACGGCGCGTATGACGGGAACCAGAAGCTGCGGGAGGTTGAACTTCCGGAATCGGTGACGTCTGTCGGGCACAAAGCGTTCGCGAACACCGCAATCCGGTTTGTCTATGTTCCCGCCGGGGTAACAGCGATCGAAGAGGATGCGTTTTCCGGGAGCCCGAATCTGGCGTGCCTGACGCCCAAGGGGAGCTATGCCGCGGAATGGTGCGAAGCCCATGGGGTCAAATGGCATGAGCCGACTTATCTGACAGGGCTCAGTCCCGTGAAGACAGCACTTGTCAAAAACGGTGCGAAGCTGAAAATCAAAGCCGGGGTTCAGCCGGTTATTTCAAAGGCAAAGCCGAACTGGACCAGCAGTGACGAAAAGATCTTTACCGTGGACGGAGGCGGGAATATCTTCGGCAATTATCCGGGACAGGCGGTCCTGACCGTTTCGTCGCAGGACGGAACAGTAACCGCAAAGGTGACGGTTACCGTGCAGGCCAATTACCGCGCGGTACTGTTTTCCGAGTCTACTTTCGAGGACAGCGTGATCCAGCGGAACCGGGGAGATGTCCGGCTGATGAAGGGCATGCTGGCTTCCGTGACCGGCCCTGATGGCGGAACATACCAGGTTTCCTCCTATGATGATCTCACAGCCACCAAGGTGTATGACAAGATCAGCCAGCTGCTGGTCTCGCCTTCCCGGGACGGGGATGTGTCCTTGTTCTTCTTCGCGTCCCATGGGGATTACCGGTCCACCACGGAACAGTATGCGGGGCGCCTGTGGTGCAAGAACAAAAAAACCTGGCTGGAGCTGCCCACCCTGGCACAGAAACTGGCCAAGATCAAAGGCAAAGTGATTGTGCTGCTGGAATCCTGCGGGCCCGGTGCCGCATTGCATGACTTCAGTGCCGACGCGGCTGCCGCGATGGCCTCCACGGAGCAGGAAGATGCGCCGGATTTCACCGGTGAGATCCTGAGTATATTCTCTTCTGCGGATCCGGGACTGTCCGTGTATCAGCCGAAGGAAGTAAATACAAAGAAGAACAGCAAAAAGGACAGCACGAAGAGCAGCAAGGCAAAGGGCACGCGTTTCCAGACATCCAAGTTTATTGTGATGACTGCCGCTGCCTACCGGGAGATGTCCTATATGTATGGCGGGGACACCAAAAACCTGTTCCCGTACTGGCTTGTTCAGGGTGTCGGCAGCAGCGGAAGCATGCCGGCGGACGGAAACAAGGACGGAAAACTGACAGTGAACGAACTGTACAAGTATGTGTACAAGAAAACCGTCTACAAACAGACGCCGCAGGTTTATCCGAAGAACAGCGATTATGTGCTGTTCCTGAGGAAGTGAGACGTTTGCTTCTGACCGTACAACATGATAGAATAGTGCGGTAGTATGGCAAACATACTACAGGGAGAGAATCAGATGGGACAGATTACGATAGAACGCGATCTTGACGGAATTGCCGGTCTGTGCGCGATTACACCGAAGGTACATGGGGATGCCCGGGGATACTTCATGGAAACCTATTCTGCCAGGGATATGGCGGAGGCGGGGATCGATACGGTGTTTGTGCAGGACAACCAGTCCAGTTCCTCAAAGGGGGTGCTCCGCGGACTGCATTTCCAGAAGCAATTTCCCCAGACCAAACTGGTACGGGTAATCCGGGGAAAAGTGTTCGACGTAGCGGTGGATCTGAGGGAAGGCTCCCTGACTTACGGACGTTGGCACGGGGAACTGCTGACTGAGGAAAACAAAAAGCAGTTCTATATTCCCAAGGGATTTGCGCACGGATTCCTGGTGCTGTCAGATACCGCTGAATTCTGCTACAAGTGCGATGATTTCTATCATCCGGAGGATGAAGGCGGTCTGGCCTGGAACGATCCGGAGATCGGAATCGTATGGCCCGGGGTGGAAGGAGAGCTGCTGGACGGCGTACCGCTGAAGCTTGCCGACAGGGACCGGAAGTGGACGGGAATTACGGAGCTCCGTTAACCAAGGAAACAGACGGCAGTGCGGGCTCTTCTTCATTATTTTGTGCTGAAATACGAGGACTCATGGAACTCACGATATTGATGCCCTGTCTCGACGAGGAGGAGACAGTGGCAGTTTGCATACAAAAGGCAAAGACTTTTCTGGAAGACAATGGGATAGACGGGGAAATATTGGTTTCTGACAACGGCAGTACTGACAGGAGCCGCGAAATTGCTGTGTCGGAAGGGGCAAAAGTTATTGTTGCGGAGCAAAAAGGATATGGCAATGCATTGATTGCCGGAACGAAAGAAGCCCAGGGGAAATATATCATCATGGGCGACGCGGATGACAGCTATGATTTTCTTCGCTTGATGCCGTTCCTGGAGAAGCTTCGCGAAGGGTATGACCTGGTGATGGGGGATCGCTTCGCGGGCGGTATTGAACAGGGAGCAATGCCCTGGTCTCATCGTTATATCGGCAATCCCTTTCTCTCGTTTGTCGGGCGCAAACTGTATCATAGCAATGTACGGGATTTTCACTGCGGCCTCAGGGGATATAACCGGGAATCAATCCTGAACCTTAATCTGCAGGCAAGCGGTATGGAATACGCGTCTGAAATGGTTGTCAAGGCAGAACTGGGCAAACTGAAAATTACCGAAGTGCCGGTGTTTCTGAGCAGGGACGGCCGCAGCAAGGCCTCTCATCTCCGCAGCTTCCGGGATGGCTGCAGGCACATGAAACTGCTGCTGGCGAATGTGCCGAAACGGTTGTTTCAGTCATTACGGTGATGTGACGGACATGACAAGGTATTGACGGAGAAAAACCAGTGAAGAGCAAAGGGAAAAAGAAAAATATACTGCATGCTCTGTTCTGGAGTGCCTGGCTGCTGTCATTTGTGATTGCAGCGCATTATGGCACGCTTGATTTCACATGCGGTCTATTTATCAGCATTTCAGCCGTCTTCTATATCTGTATTTTTATGAAAAAAGACAGAACGGATAGCGGGAAGGAAGGATCAAAAAGAACGTCGGCTGCGTTATGGTTTATCGCTGCCTGTTATGCCTTTGGCCTGTTTGGCAGAAGCATTTTCATGCAGCAGGCGCGGTTTGAACTTAATATCCGGAGCATTATCAGTTTTATTGTGCTTGTCCCGGCTCTTTATCCGACAGCTCCGGGGATATTGGCTGTAATGGAAAAACTGACACGGAAGGAATATATACAGAATCCGGAAAAGAAGAACCGGAATACAGGCATCATTTGCGGATTGCTGATACTGGCGATTGACCTGGTGCTGACATCTGCTTATTATCCCTGCACAATGACAGGGGACAGCCTGACTCACTGGAGAAGCGCGACAGGGGTTGTGCCGTTGACAGACTATCACCCGATCGCTTTTACGCTTCTTCTGAAGGGCTTGTTTGCGCTGGTGAACGCAAAAAACCCTTATATCTATGTGGTATTTCAGGTGGTAACGCTTTCCGCTGTCATTGGAAACCTGACTGCATTTCTGAGCCGGAGAGGGCTTTTGCAGAAGACGCTGATTTTCGGGACGGTGTTTTTTGCTTTTTGTCCAAGCACTTATATGCTTTGCCTTTATTTGTCGAAGAATCCGCTTTCGGCAATACTGAGCCTGGAAATGGCTGTTTGCTTTGCTGAGATGATTGTTGAGCCGGAGTACTATTCAAAAAAATGGTTCTGGTATATCAAGACTGTTCTGGCAGTATCGGCTGTTTTTCTGATCCGGCAAAACAATATGGTAATTATCATCCCGCTTGTTTTGCTGTGCGGGTGGCTGATGGTCAGGCACAGGGAAACAGGCCGGAGGTTTTTAATTTTCCTGGCCGGAGCAGCCTGCGCAATCGGATTGATGGAGGGTGTGGTTTACCGGAATATAGAGTATGCGCACGCGGATAAATCACATGAAATCATACGGCCGCTGCTGGCGCCTGTGGGAAGTGCGCTTCAGCAGGACCTGCCGCTTCCGGACGGAGTTGCGGAAACAGCGGAAAAGGTGCTTCCGTTAAGTGAATGGAGGAGCAGGTATTCACAGTTTAACAGTGATGTGCTTACCTGGAAGAACCCGAAGCCGAAATATTCAGCAGTCACACTTTCGGAAGGCTTTTCCGTTTATTTCAGGATGCTTGCCACGTATCCGGATGTAGTTATTAAGGACAGAATGGATGGCATGAATGTGATCTGGGACATCCGGGACAGTATGGATACTGTGAAAAGATGCCCGAAGGGTGTTCTTGCTGATGCGGAGTTTAAAGATGCAGTGCTATCGCCGGAAGGACTTCCCGGAAAAGTATATATGGCGGTCAAATCGATTGCCGGATCATTGTTCCGGATCAGTGCGGATGAGGGAATCCTGGATGTCTTTGTCTGGAAAAACGGGATATATGTTTATCTCTTGCTGGTAACCGCTGTTTTCCTGGCAAAACACAGGAAGAAGTATCTTCTGTGGGCTGCGGCTCCGGCCATCTTCATTCTGCTGACCTATGTCCTGGTGCTTGGGTGGCAGATGTACTTTTATATCTGGTTCTTCCCGCTGGCAATTGTGTTTTTGATGATTCTTTCTGTTGTGGAAGGCGGAAAAAGCGCCGTGAAGCAGTGCGGCTGAATCATTCATGATCCCGGTCAGCCGGAAAGGCCGGGGCCGGAGCACTTACGCGGAAGTGAATCATGAGGATTTCGGGGGAAGCAAAACGCTTCTCCTTTTTCTTTTTCCGGAATGCACGGGACTGCCGGCATGCCTTGCAATCGGATAGGGGATGCAGTAAGATGAAAAGCACAGCAAACAGCGTAAAAAGCACAGGAGGATGGAATATGTCCGACAGGGAGAAAAGCCAGGCCGCCGGCCGGCCCTTTGAGCCCGAAAAGTCTTTTTTTGTGCTGGATTCAGAGCATCTGGAGGAAACGGAATCCGCTTTGTACGGATTTACGCTCATCGGCGACCGCATTGTGGAACGCCTGGAGGATCTGCAGGGAGAGGAGCCGGGGCTGGGAGGCGCATGGGTATATGTGAACCGGAAGGGGAATGCCGTCACAGTCAGCCAGGACTTTATCGGTTCATACGGGCTGTATCTGTACCGGCAGGATGCGTATTTTGCGCTCAGCAATTCCTTTCTCCGGCTGGTCGAGTATCTTTGCCCGGACCGGGATCTGACCCTGAACCGGGAGTATGCCGATTATCATCTGATGTGCGCAGGCGCAGGTTCCTCCGTGATGGGAGAAACGCTGGTGAACGAGATCACCTGGCTGGACAGGTGTGCGGTGGCGGAGATTGACCTGGATCAGAAAACGCTGCTGGTCCGGCGGGTGGATTACCGGGAGAACACGGTAGACCCGGCATCCCCGGAAGGCCTTGAAATCCTGGACGGCTGGTGGAGGAAATGGTGCAGCCGGTTCCGCAGTTGTGTGATGAACGGCGGAAACCTGCGGGCGGATCTGTCCGGCGGTTTTGATTCCCGGGTGACACTGGGCATGCTGCTCTCATCCGGGATTGATATGAACGGGATCATGATCTATTCCAACACGGACGGGAAGCATACCCACGGGGAGGATTACCGGATCGCTTCCGCTATTGCTTCGCATTACGGGTTTGCGCTGAACAATGAACAGAAAATAGCCAGGGCCGGGACGCATTTCCGGCTGGATGAGATCCTGGGGATCTCCCTGTATGTGAAGCTCGGGGCCCATAAGCAGATGTATTTCCGGCACAGCCGGCATAAACAGAGATGGTATACGGTTAATGGGTACGGCGGAGCGTGTATCCGGAACTACTGGCCGTTCAGCGAGGAAAAGTATATTGAAGAAGCGCTGAAGGATCGGTGCGACCTTACGGCCGTTTCGCGGAAGCGGCTGGAGGAGATGGAGGATTCTGTCCGGCATGTGCTTCACAGGACCTTTGACCGGCTGCGGGAGAAGTATAACGCCTGCGGCCGGCCGCAGGAAGAAGCCCGGGTTGCGCATGACCTTTACCGCGAGAGCAGGTGCCGGAACCATTACGGGAAATCCATGGTCGAAGCATATCTTTCGAACAGTGTCATGTTTTCCCCGATCCTGGACCCGGATCTGCAGCGGCTGAAGCTGTCCTCTGAGGTATGCGCGGATTACGATTTCCTGCTGGCAATGATCTTTGCCCGGTATGTGCCGGACCTGCTGGAGTTTGAATTTGAGGGAAACAGGAGTTTCCGGAGCGAAACGCTTGAATGCATCAGGCAGGTAAATGAAGCGCATCCGTACAGGCCGGGGCCCTTCTCCGATAATGGGAAAGCGGTCTGGAACCGCAGTGAAGAGCAGTATGCGCAGGTGCCGCGGGTGAAAAGCGGCCTGCCGGATGCGGTGCTGTACAGCGCGTTCTGTTCAGACGGGTTCCGGCGGATGTTCCGGGCGGGATTTGACCGGTCAGTATATGAGACGGTGCTCAGGGATGCGGGGACCAGAAGCCACCATCCGCTGCTGACGGTTTATGCGGCGATCGGAGCGGCGTGCGCGGTCTGGGGAAAAGGCCGGCCGTCCGGGGAGAACGCTTCTTTTATCCGCTGGCTTCTGGAGCACGCGGATGAGGAGCACGCGGAGGAAGAGCTGGCCGGGGCGGCTGCCCGGGGCAGCAAAAAACCGATCCCACAGAAGGTGAGATCAGTTCTGGTGTCCGTATACCGCCGGATCAGCGGAAAAGCCGGCAGATAAAAGCTTATGGATTGTCCGGGAACGGCCCGGTTACGCTGCGGGATTCCGCGATAAGGCGGGGAGCCGGTCTTTTGAACCGTAGGTGCTGATGATTCCCATGCAGACAAACAGGATCGCCTGCATAGGGGTGGTAGCCCGGAACAGGATGATGAAGCATTCCACCAGTTCTCCTGACCAGACCGCAAACACAAGAAGGGGAATCAGGTACAGCCAGCGGGGCAGGACAGGACTGCTCCTGAGCAGGCGGATGCCCCGGATGCCGATGAATACCAGGAATGTGATCACCAGCAGCAGGCCGGGAATACCGCCGACCAGCAGCGTCTGCAGCAGGGTGTTGTGGGCATGGGGGACGAAGTCAGGCCGGGTCATCAGCAGATTGGGCCCGCCCATCGGATTGACCATGGAAACGCCGGTCAGGAAGTAGAGCGGATGACTGGCCAGGTGCTGCAGGATCGCTTTCCAGATAGTATCCCGGTCATTGAGGCCGGTCAGTCCGCGGCTGTTCAGGAGCTTCGCCCCGGAGGCGGTGCTTTCAGCATTTGCAGCGGAAACCAGCAGGCCGTTCTCCTTGACCTGGTTAAACAGGGGCGTGACTTTCCGGAGAATCAGGGCAAGCACGGCCGTAACAAGGAGCAGAACTGCGATGCCGGCAGCTAGGCTGGCGGCGGTGGAATACCTGCGGCTTAATTTATGGACGGTCAGGATGCCAGACATGCCGCCCAACGCCAGGGAGAAGGTATACATGGCCGTCCTGGAACCGGTCAGGCACATGGGAAGAAGCATAATCAGCAGGGAAAGGACCAGCAGCACTTTGGCTGCCCTTTTTTTCGTGCAGAAGAACAGGATCAGCACGGCCATGGCGGAAATGCTCAGCATGGAAGCGCTGGTGTTGGCGCCGAAGACCAGGTTCAGCCGGTTGTCAGAGCTGCGGATGAGCCATTTCCCGGAGCCGGCCAGGGTACGGACAACCTGGTCCGTCCAGGCGGCATAGATGCCGGCCAGGCTGTACAGCACCATACCGGCAGTCCAGACAGAAGCAAAGAAGAGAAGGAACCGTTTCAATTGCTGTTCCGTAAGGATTTCAGCCAGGCCGAAGCAGCCGGTGAACAGCCACAGGCCGAGGAAGTAACTGTCCTGCAGGGAACTGTCAGCCAGCAGTTCACGGTGCGGAAGCAGGACGCGCATCAGGAGCAGCAGCCAGAGGGCTGCCAGGGGCCAGAAGGTTTTTTTCTTCCAGAGCCCGCCCAGGTATATAGCCAGGACCGCCGTGACACAGCGCAGGGACTGGATCAGGAGCGGGACGCGCAGTTTGCTGCTGTAGGTTGCGATATAAAACAAATACCACAGCAAAAGGAACCCCATCAGAAACATATAGAGTATTCTGAGGGGTTCACGTATGCTTTTCCGTGCGTCTGAGGTTACGGGCACCTGTTTCACTCCCTTTACCGGTTTCCGTACATTTTCTCGTAGTAGTTCTGGTATTCGCCGCTGACGATTTCTTCCCACCAGTCACGGTTATCCAGGTACCACCGGATGGTTTTCCGGATGCCGTCGGCAAACATGGTTTCCGGAAGCCAGCCCAGTTCGCTGTGGATCTTGGCAGGATCAATGGCATACCGCAGGTCGTGGCCCTTCCGGTCGGTCACATAAGTGATGAGGCTTTCCGGTTTCCCCAGTTCTTTGCAGATCAGCTTCACGATGTCGATATTCGCCATCTCGTTGTGGCCGCCGATATTATAGGTTTCTCCGACACGGCCTTTGCGGACGATCAGGTCGATGGCTTTGCAGTGGTCTTCAACATACAGCCAGTCCCGCACGTTCTTTCCCTCGCCGTATACCGGCAGGGGCTTGTTGTTCAGCGCGTTGGCGATCATCAGGGGGATCAGCTTTTCCGGGAACTGGTAGGGGCCGTAGTTGTTGCTGCAGCGGCTGATCGTGCAGGGAAGGCCGTAGGTGCGGTAATAAGCCATTACCAGCAGGTCTGCGCCTGCCTTGGAGGAGGAATAGGGGCTGGAGGTGTGGATCGGCGTCTGCTCGGTAAACAGCAGGTCCGGCCGGTCCAGCGGCAGGTCTCCGTACACTTCGTCCGTGGAAACCTGGTGGAACCGGGTAATACCGTACTTCCGGCATGCGTCCATCAGCGTTGCCGTGCCGATGACGTTTGTCTGCAGGAAAACACCCGGGTTTTCAATGCTGCGGTCCACATGGGATTCCGCCGCGAAATTGACAACCACATCAGGATGTTCTTCCTCAAAAAGGGCAAAGACAGCTTCCCGGTCGCAGATGTCGGCTTTGACAAAGCGGAAACGGGGATTGTCCATCACGGATTTCAGCGTGGAAAGGTTTCCGGCGTAGGTCAGCTTGTCCAGGCAGACAATGCGGTCCTCCGGATATTTCTCCAGCATATAGAAAATGTAGTTGGAACCGATAAAGCCGGCACCGCCGGTAACGATGATGTTCATAAACAGCCTCCGGATTGATGATTATTCAGAATAGGGAATCGTGATTTCGGGATCGGAAAGGCTCAGTAGCGGATCCTGCCCTCGGCAACGGCCTTCAGGTGGGCGCCGTAGGGGCTTTTTCCGTATTTCTCCGCGCTCCTCATCAGTTCGTCCTTTGTAATCCAGCCGTTGATGTATGCGATTTCCTCCGGCGCGGAGATGACGATGCTCTGGCGCTGCTGGATCATGCGGACAAAGTCGGCTGCTTCCACCAGGCTGTCCATGGTGCCGGTGTCCAGCCAGGCATAGCCCCGGCCCAGGAGCTGCACATTCAGCAGGTCCTGCTTCAGGTACATGTCGTTCAGGGTGGTAATTTCAAGCTCTCCCCGGGCGGAGGGGCGAACCTCGTGCGCCAGGGAGGAGACACCCTTTGGATAGAAGTACAGGCCGGTGATGCAGTAGTTGCTTTTCGGATTTTTGGGCTTTTCCTCCACGGAGAGGACTTTGCCGTTTTCGTCGAATTCCACAACACCGAAGCGTTCCGGATCGTTTACATAATAGCCGAAGATGGTTGCGCGGCCTTTTTCCGCGGAAGCTACAGCAGCCTGAAGCGCGTTGCGGAATCCGTTGCCGTAGAAGATATTATCGCCCAGGATCATGGCGCAGGTGTCGTCCCCGATGAATTCCTCTCCCAGCAGGAAGGCCTGGGCCAGCCCGTCCGGGGACGGCTGCACCTTATACTGCAGCCGGACGCCGAGGGCGGTGCCGTCTCCCAGCAGATCCCTGAAACGGGGGGTGTCATCCGGTGTGGAGATAATCAGGATATCCTTGATTCCCGCAAGCATCAGCGTGCTCAGGGGATAGTAGATCATAGGCTTGTCATAGACGGGCAGCAGCTGTTTTGAGGTTACCAGGGTGAGCGGATACAGGCGGGTGCCGGCGCCGCCGGCCAGAATGATTCCTTTCACGAAGCGAACCTCCTCATTAACAGTATAATTCTGATACCAATTATAAGCGATCCGGGAAGAAAAAGCTACCCCAACCGGTCCGCGGAAGGCGCGGAAGTTATCAATAAGCGGCATGATAACCAGATCATACATTGAATGCGGAGTCACGCAATGGTATGATGCAAATTGTAAATTCAAATCCTGAATTTGCGGAAGATCAGGTGAAAGGATGTAACAGACAAGATGAAGAAACTGCTGGGTATTGTTGTGGCTTTGATCCTGGTGGCCGCCTGCACAACCGCGCTGGCGCTGGGAACGTATGCGGTGGGAACAAAAACGGAGCCGCTTTCAGCCAAAGAAGCTGCGCAGATGCTTGAACTCCTGAAAAAGAGCGGAGAACTGAAAGAGGCCGACGCACAGGGAAATAAGGTTGACAGTGCGGCAAAAAATAATGCTGTCTATACATCAGCTTCCGTTATGCCTCCGAAGGAAGTCCATGCCACTTCCGTAAATAATCAGGTTAATCTGAGCTGGGAGAAGGATGGCAATGCTAATTACTGGTGTGTTTATGAAAAAACCAGTTCAGGATTCAAGGGCCTCAAGGTTTTAGCGAATGCGCTGTGCACCCTTGACAATGTAAAAGACGGCAAACATACTTACGGGGTTTGTTCTATTTACTATGACAGTGCAGCGGGTGACATTTATTACAGTGAATCGCTGACCGTTGTAACCGTGGACGTCCTGAATGGCTCTGACAAACCCGGCGCCGGAGCGGATATCCAGGAGATCAATATTTCCGGAACGCGGGACAGGTCCATGAAGATGACGGTGTATGACAACACCTATCTGCATATCAAAACCGATTCCCTGACCTGGTTCATCAGTTCTGCAAACTCAGCCATCGTGGCACCTTCCTCGGAGAACGGTATCTGGTTCACATCCCTGGGTCAGGATTTGTATGTAAAAGCAACCAGACACAAGCCCTCCCTTACTGTATGTACCCTGACCTACGAAAAGCAGGTGCAGGACGGGAAAACGTTATACAGGCCCCTGGAGATCAAGGCAACCTATGTCATCAACATGACCTATGTCAAGGGCAATGCGCCTGTGGAGAGCAAGGGGCTCATTTACCAGCTGGATGAGAAGAAAGGGACTGCTGCGGTCACCGGTGCCAGCAATAAAAATGCCACAAAGATTGCTGTTCCGGACAAGGTCAAGGTGAACGGAAAGAGCTACAAGGTCACAAAGATTGCGGCCAATGCCTTCAAGGGAATGAAGAAAGTGAAGACCGCAACCATCGGCAAGAATGTCAAGGAGATCGGCAAGAACGCCTTTAACGGCTGCAAGGCCCTGAAGACCGTCACCATCAAGAGCACGCTCCTGACAAAAAGCAGCGTGAAGAGCGGTGCCTTTAAAGGAATTGATGCCAAGGCAACCGTGAAGTGCCCGAAGAAGAAGCTGAAGGATTACAAGAAGTTCCTGCCGGGCAAGGGTGTGCCGAAGACGGCGACCATTAAATAAACGACTGCAATCGGGTATCATACAGGGGCGCTTCCTGTTCGGGACGCGCCTTTGTTTCTTGTATCCCGGGAAGAAAATACGGCCCGGGTTCGTCTGTTCTGTAGAAGGGAAGAAAACGGACTGCCTTCTGGGGGCGGGCGGAATCTTTCTTTCGATCCAATGAAAGGCAGGATACAGAGAATGAAAAGATTAGTCGGCATATTGCTGGTTCTGGTTCTCGTCGCTGTGAGCGCGGCTGCGCTGGCGACGGGGACGTATGCAGTGGGAACGGATTCAGAACCGCTTCCCGGAGACCATACCGCGCAGATTATTGAATCCCTGAAGAAGAACGGGGACTGGGATAAGTTTGCCGGACAGAAGGCGGACCGCACGGATAAAAGTGACGCGCTGTATCTGGTGGACGAGGATGAGGTCAAATCTCCGGACGTGGTATACGGAACGTCTGTCAACAACCGCGTCAGCCTGACGTGGAAGGATTCCAACAAAAAGGTTTCCTTCTGGTCTGTGTATGAGAAGATTGACGGGGACTGGAAGTATATTGATGCTGTGATGAGAAAGACCTTCAGCATCAACAACGTTTCTGACGGGGAACACAAATACGGGGTTTCCTCTGTCTGGTACGACCCGTCAACCGGGGACTACTATGAAAGCGCGCGGATCAGGTATGTTGTTCTGCAGGTCCTGAACGGAGCGGACAAGCCGGGCTCCGGTGCGGATGTCCAGGAGATCAGTTTTTCCGGAGCGAAGGATAAGAAAATACAGATCAAAGTTTATGACAATACGTATCTGCATATCAAAACCGACTCCCTGACCTGGTTTACAAATGCGGAAAGCGCGATTGTGACACCGGACGCGAACAGGGACAACCAGTATACTTCCCTGGGGAACGATATTTATGTGAGGGCGACAAAGCACAAACCGGTGCTGGTTGTGGCCACCCTGAACTATACCAAGTCCACGGTCAACGGGCAGACGGTATATACATCGACCGGCATCCGGTCTCATCTCACCATTGAGATGAGCTATGTCAAAGGAGATGCGCCAAAGCAAACTGTAACATTTAAGGAGATCAAGTACACGCTTGATCCTGCGGCAAAATCCGCGACAGTTTCCGGTACGAGCAATAAAAACATCACAAAGGTCACGATTCCGGAAAAGATTACTGTAAACGGCCAGACCTACAAAATCACGAAGATTGCGACAAACGCTTTCAAGGGACTGACGAAGCTGAAGACCCTGAGCATCGGCAAGAACGTGAAGGTCATCGGCAAGAATGCTTTCAACGGCTGCAAGAATCTGAAGACGGTCACCATAAAAACCACGCAGCTGACATCTTCCAGTGTCAAGGCCGGCGCCTTTAAGAACTGCAATAAAAAGGCGACAGTGAAGTGCCCCTCCTCAAAGCGCAGTGATTACAAGAAAATCCTGGCCAAGAAGGGCTTTGAAAAGACAGTAAAGTATAAATAAGCTTCCGCAGCCGGATGGGCCGGCAGAACAAACGGGATGCCTCATTTGGGAGGCATCCCGTTTGTGTACAATGCAGGTGACAGGCCTTACTTGAAGGTGGCGGTCTTCGGGGCACCCTTCTTCAGCAGAAGCTTCTTATAGGCGGACAGCTTCTTGGCCGGGCAGACAAAGGTGACCTTTTTGGGGAAGCCCTTGAAAGCTTTGCCGCCGATGGTCTTCAGTTTCGTGCCCGTGATGGTGAAGGTGGACACCTTCTTGCATCCGTTGAAAGCGAACTTGCCGATCTTTTTAACCGCTTCACCGAGCGTTACGGACTTCACGGCCCGTAAACCGTCGAAAGCATAGTTGCCGATCTGTGTGATGGAGTTTCCGATCACAATCTTTTTGATGCTGCCGGCGTACTGCTTCCAGGGGGCGGGGGATCCGGTGCTGTAGTCGTACATCTTGCCGCTGCCTTCGATCTTCAGCACATTCTTGCGCAGGGACCATTCCGCGTCCGCGCCGCAGATGCCGGATGCCTTGATCTGGTCCGAAGAAGGATTGTAGTCGGAGCCGTTGAGGGTACGGTCTTTGTTTGTAAAGAGTTTCGGCACAGCCTGGTCAAAGACATAACCGGTGAAGCCGTAGACATACTTTTTACCGTAGGAGGTGTCCTCCGCGTAATCGTAGCCGACCAGGAACAGGTCATCTGATCCCGCGGTGCCGGATGCTCCGGTATCGCAGTTGGTCACGTCAACCATATACCGTTTTTTGTCGGACATGGTAACGACGTTCCACATGTGGCGCCCCAGGTAATAGTTGCCGGAGAACAGATAACCGTTCATGCACAGGACGGATACGTTGCCGCTGAAGGCGGACAGCTCGCAGAGATACTGGAAAGCCTTGGAGTATCCTTCACAGACCACGTTGGTGGACGGATCTCCGTCGAATACCCAGACCAGCTGCCAGGGGTTGCCGTAGGGCGTGCTGCTGTCGCTGGCAGCGGCTGTGTTATAGTCGTTCAGCTTGCAGATGGCGTTCTTGTAGGCCCGCAGTTTTTCGGTATCGCTCTTTCCGCGGTTCTGCTGCATGATCTGTTTGGCGTTGGCAACGGCGTTCTGGACGGCTGTGCCCTTGGAGGTATCTGTCTTGACTGTTCCGATTGTGTTGGTGGCAGAGAACTCCTTGGCGACATAAAAGTCAATATAGAAATTGGTGATCCAGCAATAGGTTCTGTCATATTTGGTTGTGTAGTTCCATGCCCACCCTTCGGTTTTGTCAAACCAGTACATTTCGGACGGGCCGTCTCCCAGCAGGGCATGGACCACGTTGGAAATCATGGCTTTGATTTTATCATCCATCTCACTGAGGCTGTTGTGGACGCTTTTCCGGGTGAACTTCGGTGAGAAGGAAACCTTGAAGTGGGTGGAAGAGGATTTGCCGGCGGCGACGTTCTTGATTTTCTTCAGCAGGGCGTCGTACAGGGCTTTCTCATCCTTGCTCAGGCGGCTTGCGAGCAGCGAGGAGGCAGAGGATCTCGCGACCGAATCCCTGTTGAAATACATGGAGTCTTTGACATAGGTTTTAAACGCGTTGGTGTTGTTGTATTCGGAACCGGTCGGGCGCAGGGAACCGCCTCTTCCGGTGACGGCTCCTTCCTGTACGCCTTCCTGAAGAACGGGAATCTGGTCTGGTGTTTCCGCTGCGGCAGGAAGCATGGACAGAAGCAGGATCAGTGCCAGCAGCAATGCTGTCAGGGAACGGAAGGCTTTGGTCGTGTTGTGGGTCATGTCGTGAGTCCTCCTTTTGGTTGAATGTATGGTAATTCTGTAAATGGAGATATCAGCTGTCCTTTTTTCCCCGGATCCGGTTCAGCGGGGAAAGGAGCGCGTGTCCCAGCTTATAGGAAGAGGAAGACCGGATAAGTGCGATATCCTTCTCCAGTTTTTCCACTTTCTTCTGGCTTCGGTCCAGTCTGCCCTGCAGCTGGTGCTGGATCCTTGCGATGCTGGCGTTTGCCGCGTTCATCAGGCACTGTTTATCATTGTTCATATAATCCAGCAGTTCCTTTTCGCCGCGGACCCTGGGCCAGCGGTCGTTTTCGAGCTGCTCCGCCACGAGATCCCGCCCGTAATACTCGTTTGCCCACCGGCGGATGGCGGAGAAGATTTCGTCATTCCGGTTCTCACCGACATTCGCGGAGCACAGGGCAGTCTCCTGGCTGCCGGGAATTGTCCGGAGCAGTTCCGTGCCGGAGACGCTGACGACCGGAATGCCGGCAGCCATTTCCATGGTCTTCAGCCACAGATCATCCGCAAGCAGGCAGGTATCCCGGATGACCTGCTCGTCGTAGAGCTCCTGCGGGAACCATTTCGGATCATACAGCACGCCGCCGATTCCCACGGCAAACAGCTGCATGGAAGGCCCTTCCTCAAAGCCTGTGACGCGCCGGAGCCAGGAACCGTAAGGCCGGGGCTGTCCGGAAACGTCTGTGGTGATCAGGTGGGTGCGTCCGGCAACCACGGCATCCGGGTACTTCAGATGGGTCTGCCAGAGGATGTCCAGGAGCGCGGGATCGTAAAGGGCGTCATCATCCACGGTGACGACGATATCCTCCGGGTATTCCCGGAAAGCATAGAAGTATTTCTTGTGTGGCTTCAGATCCCCGTCAACCCAGCGGAGCAGGAACCGGTCCGCCGCGGCAGCCTGGCGGAGTTCCTCAGGCAGATCTGCCTCCCGGCCGGGGAACTGGTCTGCAGACAGGTAAAGGACGATTTGATCTGCGGGCCGTGTCTGGGCAAGCAGCCGCTCCAGCACCTGCGGGACGCAGGCGATCCTGGCCGGGAAAGAGGTCAGGGAGATAATCAGGCGGCGGGATGAAGCATCGGGCATGGGGCACCTCCGGGAGCGTGGCTTATCTGTTCAGTGTGCGGACGATTTTACTTTTCACCCGTGCGATCAGGGGCGGCTTCCTCAGCAGGCGCCGGTTGAGGACCAGGCGCTTGAGGTTTTCAGCGGTGGGATTGAGCAGGAATTCTTCTTTCAGGTATGTCCGCAATGCCTGCGGATCGCCTGCGCGGTCAGCCCGGGATTCCCCGTCCCGGCAGACCATGATGCGGTGTCGCCGCAGGGTCTCCGGAGGCAGGGCGTTCAGCAGGGCGGTGTGTTTCCGGTGAATATGGTCTACCGCACTGCGCCAGACTGCAAGCTGGTTGGAAACACGGTTCGGATCAGCAATGGCAATGTAGTACCGGACCAGGTTTTCCCGGACGATCCCGACGCGTGTTCGCTGGCAGAGGCGGATCATGAGTTCATAATCCTGCCAGGCGAGCAGGTCTTCGTCAAAGAGCCCGGCATCCTCCAGCAGGGATTTGCGGATCATCAGGCGGGAGGAAGTGAAGTGCAGGTCGGTGAAGATGGTTTCCCGCAGGTCGCCTTCCGGCAGGAGATAAGGATCTTCTGACTCTTCCCGGCCGTTATCGTACCGGGCGAGCCTTCCGCAGCTGACCACACCGATCCCGGGGTCAGATTCCAGCAGCCGGAGCTGCTTGTCAGTTTTTTCGGGCAGCCATTCGTCATCATCATCCAGCAGGGCGATATATTTCCCGGAAGCGGCACGGATTCCGATGTTCCGGACGTGGTTGCCGCCGAGGCCGTCCGTGTTGTAGATATATCTGATGGCATGGCGGGCGGCAAAATCCTCCATCCATTCCCGGGTGCCGTCTGTGGAGCCGTCATCCACCACGATGAGCTCCTGGTCCTGGCAGGTCTGGGAAAGGACGCTGAGGAGGGCCCTCTCCAGCAGTGCTTTTCTGTTGCGCGTGATTACGATCACGCTGACCGGTTGCGCCATTTCATCCTCCGGGATAATTGATGCCATATTCGGTTGTTTTATTTTATCCCAATAAAATAAAAAACGCAATTCAGAAAGAAGGATGTTTGCTGGGATCCGGAAGATCCGGTTCTTTTCAAGGCAAAAAGTCCTGTGATATAATGCAGGCAATGCCCGGCTGATGAAGCCAGGCGGTACGGGGAGGAATGAACATGAGGCTGTCCAGGGAGCAATGGATCCGAACGGGATTTCTGCTGCTGTGCTGCGCTGTGATGGTGGTCAGCATGGCGGTTTTGCTGAACCGGAAGGAAGCTTGGTTCATTGATGAGTACTACTCTTACGCGTGCGCCAACCATGAAGGCGGAAGGGGAATCACCTTTGAGGACGGGAAGGCCTATACGCCGGAGGAGATTCAGCAGCTGGCACGGGATACCTACAGCGTTCCGGAAAACGGGCGGTTCCGCTATGATGTCGTCTGGAAAAACCTGGCCGGCAATGTACATCCGCCGGTGTTCTACGCGCTGCTGCATACGGTTTGCTCCCTGACACCGGGGCAGTACAGCCCCTGGCAGGCGGGAATCGTGAACCTGTTTTTCGGCCTGGCCGGACTGTTCTTTTTTCATAAGCTGGCAAGGAGCCTGGTCCGGTCTGAATGGCTGGCCGGTTTCCTGACGCTGGCCTGGACCTGTACGCTGGGACTGTACGGAAACCTGACGCTGCTGCGGGACTACGCGGCGGCGGCGTGCGGTGTGACGGTGTCAGCCTGGACCTGCTTCCGCTTTCTGAGGGGCAGGCGCGGGATCCGGGACCTGGTCCTGATTGCGGCGGCTTCGGCGTTCGCTGTCCTGTGCCACTATTATTGCCTGATCTGGCTGTTCCTTCTCTGCGGGATGCTGTGCCTGATCCTGGCGATCCGGAAGGAATGGAAAGCTGTTCTCAGGATTGTCGCGGCGGAAGGTTGTGCCGCTGTTGCTGCGGCAGCCGTTTTCCCGTCCATGGTCCGCCGGATCTTTTTCAGCAGCCGCAGTGCGGAAGCTGCGGGGAATCTGGCAAGCACGGACCTGGGGGCTTACGGGGACCGGTTGGCCTATTTTTTCCAGGCGCTTCAGAAGCAGTTCTTCGGCAATCTGCTCTGGATTCCGGGTTTGCTGCTGGTCCTGTTCATTGCCGCAGGCTTCTTTTTCAAAAGGAAAGGCGCCCTTCAGCAGGAGGAAATCGGTACGGCATCAGCGGCGGAAATCTGCCTGCTGGCGCTGCCGTCCCTGGCATACTTCCTGGTAACGGCCAAGATTGCCGCGTATCTGACCAGCCGGTATATGTATCCGGTGACGCCGGTCCTGTATCTTTCTGTTGCGGCGCTGCTGTTCTACTGCTGCAGGCGGCTGCCGAAACGGCGGCTGTTTGCGGCTTTGGCGGTGGCGGTGCTGCTGGTTGCGGGCGGGCTGAGCTGGACGACGGGCAGTATCAACTGGCTGTATATCGGCCGGGACAGCAAAATCCGGAAAAAACTGGAGCCCTGCCGGGGCATGGATGCGGTGGTCATCTGGAAAAACCGGAATTTCATGAGCGTGGCGCTTCCGCAGTATGAATACTTCAGGACCGTTACGTTCTACAACGTCAGTCCGGAAGACGTTCCGGAGGACATCCCGGCGCTGGCGGAGGGCAGGGAAACGGTGCTGCTGCTCGGTATGAACGGGGAAGACGCATACCTGGAGAGGCTCACGCAGCTCCGGCCGGAATACACGGCAGAGAAACTCGGCGCGCTGGACGGGCAGGGAAAGTTCTGTGATTACCTGTTCGTGCGCAGATGATGTGCCGGAAGCCCGGGACCCGTTTTAACTCGACAAAAGCGGGGAATGGGAGTAAAATGAACAATAATACGGATTTTTGAATCTTTCTTAGGGGGAAACGGCATGGAACGCAAGGTATCATTTCTGATCCCGGCCTATAACGAAGAGGAGTCCATTCCGGAGCTGTACCGCCAGGTCATGGAAAACATCCGGATCTGCGAAGAAGCCGGACTGATGACGGATTACGAGTTCCTGTTCATCAACGACGGGTCCACGGACGGCACAGCACAGGTTCTGCGGGAGCTTCACACGCAGGACAGCAAGGTCCGGTATCTGTTCTTCCGGAAGAATTTCGGCAAGAGCATGGCGCTGGAGACCGGATTCCGGAACGTGACCGGGGACGTGGTGATTACCATGGACGCGGATCTGCAGGATGATCCCTGTGAACTGAAAAACTTCCTTGAAAAGCTGGACGAAGGATACGACATGGTTTCCGGCTGGAAGTACAACCGGCTGGATCCGGCGGAAAAACGGCTGCCGTCCAAACTGTTCAACAAGGTGACGGCAAAAATGTCCGGTATCAATCTGCATGATTTTGACTGCGGATACAAGGCTTACCGCCGGGAGGTCACGGACGCGCTGGACCTGTACGGCTCCATGCACCGTTATATCCCGGTGCTGGCCTGGCGCCACGGATACCGGATCGCGGAGATCCCCGTGCACCACAACAAGCGGAAATACGGCAAGTCCAAATACGGGATGGAACGGTACCTGCAGGGACTGTTTGACTACCTGACGATGTTTTTCCTGACCCGCTACGCGGACCGTCCGATGTACTTCTTCGGCCGGGTGGGACTGATCTCCGGCGGCGTGGGTTTCATCATCTGCCTGTATCTGGCTATCCTGAAGATCTGCGGACAGGCGATTGGCCACCGGCCGCTGCTGACGCTGGGTGTGCTGCTGATTACGCTGGGCATCCAGTTCCTTTCCGTCGGTTTTATCGGAAACATGTTTGTGGACCAGAATGTCCGCCGGGACTATAACGAGAACAAGATCCTGGAACGGAGTGAAGATAAGGAATGAAGCTGACGAAAGAGCAGATCATCCGGCTGGGTTTCCTGCTTCTCTGCAGCGCTGTACTGATTGTGTGCAGCGCTGTCCTGCTGAACCAGAAAGAAGCAATGTATCTGGACGAATACTATTCCTACGGCTGTGCCAACAGTATGAACGCCAAATACATGACTTTCAAGACAGGGCTGACCTACACCGCGGAAGAACTGGAGCAGATGGAGCGGAACACCTACATGAGCGGGGAGGGCAACCGCTTCCGCTTCGGCAAGGTCTGGCTCCACATGAGCATGAATGTCCATCCGCCGGTCTTTTACGCGATGCTGCATCTGGCCTGTTCCCTGACACCGGGCGTTTTCAGCGTATGGCAGGCAGGCGCGGTGAACATCCTGTTCGGGCTTGTCGGTTTCTTCTTTTTCTGGAAGCTGGTCCGTTCGCTGGTTCGGAGTGAATGGCTTGCGGGAATCCTGTGCCTGTGCTGGGCATGCACGCAGGGACTGTATGCCGATATCGTGCTTCTGCGGGATTACGCGGCAGGTACCTGTGCGCTGATGATCGTCACCTGGGAAATCTTCCGTTACCTGCGGGGGAACCGCAGGATCCCGGACCTGGTAAAGATCGGCCTGGCCAGCGCTTTCTGCGCCCTGACCCACTATTACTGTGTGATTTATCTGTTTTTCCTTTGCGCCGTGTTATGCGTGATCCTGATGGCCCGGCGCGAGTGGAAGGCGTTTTTCAGCCTGGTTGTGACAGAAGCTGTGGCGGCAGGCCTGGCCATTGCTGCTTTTCCGTCGATGGTCCGGCAGATTCTCTCCAGCGGCCGCGGCGTGGAAGCGGCGGAAAACCTGGCGGATCTGAACGTGGACAGTTATCTGAAATCGGTTGCGTATTTCTACCGTGAGATGAATAAAGCGCTCTTCGGCAACCTGCTGCCGTGGCTGGCGCTGCTGATCCTGGCGGTTGTCGTGGCTGCCATGCTGCTGCGGAAACGGAAGGGACCGGAACCGGCGGAGGAAAGCCGGCCGGAGATCAGCGGCACGGAATACTGCCTGCTGGCGATTCCTGCAATCTGTTTCTATTTTATGGTCTGCAAGATTTCACCGTTCCTGACGGACCGGTATATGTACCCGGCGATGCCTGTCCTGTATCTGCTGGTGCCCTGCCTGCTGTACCTGGCAGGGAAACGGCTGCCGAAGCCGCGGCTGATGGCTGCCGGCCTGGCGGGGGTTATGGCGGTTACCTGCTGCCTCAGCTGGACAACAGGTGCGTTCCCGAAACTGTATCGCGGCAACCGTGAGAAGCTCAGCGTGCTGGAAGCGTACCGCGGCATTGAGGCGGTGGAGGTCTGGGACAGCTATAAGGGACTGAGCGGCGTCGCGGTACCGCAGCGCGAATATTACAGCGCGGTGACGTTCTGCTACAAGCCGCAGGAAGGTATGCTCGAAAGCATTCCGGTGCTTACGGAAGGCCGGAACGCGATGGTGCTGGTCGGTGGGCACCGGCCGGATGAAACCCTGGCCAGGCTGCAGGAGCTGTATCCGGACTATACCGTTACGGAACTGGGCAACCTGGACGGGCAGAACCGTTTTACAAACTATTATTTCCATAAAGAATAATCAGCGGGGAATGAGGGGAAGCAATGAACAAGTCAGGAAAGCTCCGGCTCATCGGGAAGATCCTGTCGGTTCTTTCCATCGGGTTTGTGGTCTATGCCATATGTAAAATGGGGCTGGACTTCTCCTTTGTAAACAATGTGCCCCTGTTTGTCCTGGTAGTCCTTGCGGGCATCGGCATGAAGCTACTTTCCATGTGGCTTTCCGCCACAGCCTGGACGCAGTGGCTGAGTTTCTTTTCCCGTACGCCTTTTGAAAAAAGAGACGCGCGGCAGGTATTCCTGCGCGCGAATATCGGTAAATACATACCGGGAAACGTAATGCACTTTGTGCAGCGGAACCTGTTTGCCACGGATATGGGGATCAGCCAGCTGCAGCTGGCGATGTCCAGCGTGTTTGAAGTGATGTCCTATGTGGCGGTTGCCCTGATGGTGGCGTCCCTGACCGCGTGGGACAGCATGCAGACGGTGCTTGCCCGGTATTTCGGTGACAGGCTGCCGGTGCTGGGAATCGCGGCAGCCTGCGTTGCCGCGGCCATTGCGGCGGTACTGGTGATCCTGCGCAAAAAAATCAGGACCGCACTGGCGGGATATTCCGGAAAGCAGTTCCTGAAGACCCTGCTGAAGGTGATTGTCCTGCAGCTGGTGACCCTCCTGCTGCTTGCGGCAGTCATGGTCCTGCTGGTCTGGTACGCGCAGGGAACGCTGACTTCGGGGATTGCCGGCACGGTGATCTCCACTTACGTGATCGCCTGGGTGCTGGGATATATTGTTCCGGGCGCTTCCGGCGGCATCGGGATCCGCGAGATGGCGCTGCTGCTTCTGCTGGGGCCGCTGCTGGGCGAGGGCCTGGTGCTGTCCCTGGCGATGATTCACCGGCTGATCACCATTATCGGGGATTTCCTGGGGTACCTGATCGTGATCCTGCAAAAACGGAAAGACAAAGGGGCGGAAGGACATGCGTGACATTACGGTAGCCATCACCGAGGCCAGCTACAGCGGCAACAAAGGTGCCGCGGCCATGCTGCAGAGTTCCATTAAGCAGCTGCATGACTATTACGGGGAACGGCTGAATGTCAATCTGATGTCGGTTTATCCTTCAGCGGACCGGCAGCAGTCGCCGTTTGATTTTGTGAAAATCGTACCGGCAAAACCGGAGAAGGTGCTGATCGCCTTTCCCTGCGCGATTGCCTACCGGCTGCTGAAGTGGCTGCCGCCGGTAAAAAAGGTCCTGCTGAAGCACCCGGTCCTGAAAGCGTATACCCGGACGGACCTGGCACTGAGTGAAGCAGGGGTGTCCATGGTGGACAGCCGCGGCTTTGTCATGAATGTATATGCGTTTGTCTGCGCGGCGATCCCGATGCTGATGGGCGTGCCGGTGATCAAGTACTCCCAGGCGCTGGGGACATTCAAAAAACCCTATAACCGTTTCCTGGCAAAATGGATCCTGCCGAAGTGCAGGAAGGTGATTGCACGCGGCGAAATCACCCGGGAGAACCTGGCGGGGATCGGCGTTACAAAGAATGTGACGGTGTGCGCGGACGGCGCGTTCACCATGGCGGACGATCCCGCGGCGGCGAAGAAGGTGGATGCCCTGTGGAAGGAAGATCCGTTCTTCAGCTGCGATGTGGTGGGCCTTTCCATCAGCAATGTGGTGAACAACAAGTGCCGGGAACTGGGCCTGGATTATCCGAAGGTGATTGCGGAGTTCGCGGATGAACTGAACCGGCAGGGATACCATGTGCTTCTGATTGCCAACGCGGCGCGGCTGGGCAGTGAGAAAACCCGCAACAACGACCTGATGCTGGGCGACCGGGTGTTTGAACTGTGCAAAGACCATGAAGCGGTGCGCTGGTATCATGAGGAGATGACCGCGGAGGAACTGCGGGAGCATATCGGCCGGTGCCGTTTCCTGGTGGCTTCCCGGTTCCACAGCATGATCGCGGGGCTGGAGCGCGGCGTGCCGGTGATGCTGGTGGGCTGGAGCCACAAATATAAGGAAGTGCTGGATCAGTTTGAACTGGGCGAATACGCGGCGGACTTTTCTTCGCTGAGCCTGGATGGGCTGATGGCAAGTTTTGACAGGCTGCGCGCGGACGAGGAGCTGATCCGGGAGAAGTGGGCAAAGCATATTGACGCGGTCCGTGAAAGCTCCCTGGACAATATCCGCCTGGTATGCGAAGAACTGGACCGGATCGCGGCGGACGGAAAGAAAAAAAGCTATGACCGGACCGGCGCGCCGGAACAGTATCTGGCAATCCGGAAAGGATACGCGCTGAAGGATGAGTATCGGCAGAACGCGGCATCCGGCGGACTGGTGACAGCGCTGCTGTGCAATATGCTGCGCCACGGGGATATCGACGGCGCCTGGGTTACAAAGGCTGTTTTTGAGAACGGAAAGGCCACATACCGCACCTGGATCGCCACCACGGAGGAGGAAATCCGTGAAGCGGGATCCAGCGTATATATGAATGTGCCGATGATGAGCCATCTGGATCTGCTGCGGAACTTTTCCGGCCGGGTGGCAGTGGTCATGCAGCCGTGCATGATGAAGGCGCTGTGTGCGGTGCTGGACAAAGAACCTGAGCTGAAGCAAAAAGTAGTGCTGAAGCTGGGCCTGTTTTGCAGCGGCAGCTGCCGGCCGGAGGCGACGGACCTGGCGCTGCGCAAGGCAGGGATCCGGACGGAAGGCGCGGAGCGGCTGTATTACCGGCTGGGCTTCTGGCGCGGACCGGGCACTGTGGCGTTCGCCGACGGGCATAAGGAAACCTTTTCCTATACCAAGTGCTTCTGTACCTATAAGAATGCGTATTTCTTCTCCAAGCTGAGCTGCTTCAGCTGCCGGGATCATTTTGCGGAGTGTGCGGACATCAGCTTCGGCGATGTCTGGCTGAAGGAAATGAAAAAGGAATCCGTCAAGCATACCGGCTGCGTGATCCGCAGCGAACAGGCACTGAATTATATTACCCGCGCGGCGGAAGAAGGCGATCTCTGCCTGCGTTATATGGGAGAGCGTGACCTGCTCCGCTCCCAGAAACGGGCACTGGTGTTCAAGCACAAGGTCTGCGCGGACGGAAAGAAGAAGTGGAACTACCGTCTGGCATACCGCCTGGCGGCTCATAACCGGAAGGCTTCGGAGAAGCATCCGGACCGGGTCGGGAAATGGCCGCAGCCGGTGATGTTCCTGTACATGTGCTTTATCCGCTGGCTGATGAATTTCTGACCGGCTGTCAGAGAAATCAGTCCGGGGTTCAGGATCCGGAATTCGGAAAGAGAGGGGAAAAACATGCCGAAGGTATCCGTTGTGGTTCCGGTCTATAATGTTTCCGCCTATCTGCGGGAATGCATGGACAGTCTGGTACGCCAGACGCTGCGGGAGATCGAGATCATCTGCGTGAATGACGGGAGCACGGATAATTCCCCGGAGATCCTGCGGGAGTACGCGGCAGCGGATTCCCGGGTGATCCTGATCGACCAGGAAAACGGCGGCTACGGCAAGGCCATGAATGCCGGGATTGACCGGGCGACCGGTGAATACCTGGGCATCGTGGAACCGGACGATTATGTCCGCCTGACAATGTTTGAGGATCTGTACCGTACGGCGGAGGAAAACCGCCTGGATCTGGTCAAGGCGGATTATGACAGGTTTACCACCGGGGAGAACGGGGAAACCCGGACCTTCCGCCGGACGCATCTGAGTCCCCGGGAGACCGATTACGGGCGGGTGTTCAGGCCGACGGAAGAAAAGGAATCCTTCTTTTTTGTCATGAATACCTGGGCGGGGATCTACCGGCTGTCTTTCCTGAAGGAGCACGGAATCCGGCATCATGAGACGCCGGGTGCCTCTTTCCAGGACAACGGGTTCTGGTTCCAGACCTTTCTGTACGCGGAGCGCGCGATGATCCTGAACACGCCGTATTACCGGGTACGCCGGGACAATCCGAATTCATCGGTCAAAAACCCGGGCAAGGTCTATGCGATGAACCGGGAATATGACTATATCCGGGAACTGCTGGAAAAGGATCCGGCGGTCTGGGAGGATATGAAGCAGGTGTACTGGCGGCAGAGGATCCTGAACTGCGGAGCGACGCTGAACCGGATTGCGCCGGAACTGCGGGAAGGCTACCTGGAAACGGTAAGCGGGGAGATCAGGGCCGCTGTCTCAGCCGGGGAATTCAGCCTGAAGGCGTGCCCGGCAGCGGAAAAGCGCCAGGCGGAGGAACTGATGAACAAGGTGTTTACACCGCTGCCGCCGGAAACGGATGAGGCTGAGAAGCTGAGGAATTCCCGTGCCTACCGGGTCGGCAGCGCGGTGGTCTGGCTGCCGGAGAAAGTGATCCGGGCTGTCAGGGCGGCAGGAGGAAAACGGAAATGAGCGAAACAGCGATTACGCTTTCTGTGATCATTCCGGTGTATAACGCGGAAAACACGATCCGGGAAACGCTGGACAGCGTGCTGGGACAGAGCCTGAAGGAGATCGAGGTCATCTGTGTGGATGACGGGTCCCGGGACAACTCAGTGGCTGTGATCCGGGAATATATGGCGCGGGATCCGCGGGTTTCCCTGATCTGCCAGCAGAACCGGTATGCCGGGGCTGCCCGGAACGCGGGCATCGAAGCCGCGAAGGGCGAGTACCTGTTTTTCCTGGATGCGGACGACTATGTGCTGGACTATGCGCTGGAGGCTGTCTGCGGGAAGGCGGTAAAGCACCGGCTGGACTGCCTGAAGTTCCTGGCTATGACCCGGGACGAAAAAGAAGAACGCTACGTAGACAAGCGGCGGAACAACGGCGGCATGCTGAAGGTCGGAGACTATGACCGGCTGCTGAAGGTGGAGAAGAACAGCCCGCTGCTGCGTGTCAGCGTGACGCCGTGGAGCGGCATTTACCGCCGGGCCTTTGTGCTGGAGAAACACTGCCGGTTCAATCATCTGAGATGCGTGAACGACCGTTCCTTCTGGACCAAGGTGATGACCAATGCGGAGCGGATCATGGTGGCGCGGGACCGGGTTACGGTTCACCGGGAGAACCAGGATCATTCGCTGGTGGGAAACCGGGCTGCGCATTTTGACTGCCAGGTCGAATCGGTCCGGCTGACGGAAAAGCAGCTGCTGGAAGACGGGATTTCCCCGGAAGCAGTGGAAGTGGTCATGGCCCAGGAGTACCAGGACCTGGTGTTCTGGTACAGGCGGTTCTCCGCGGACCCGGGGCGGAAGGCGGAGATGGAGCGGATGATCCGGGAATACATGGACAGCGGGGAATCCGGCCATATCGGAATGCTGCGTGACCGGCTGGAGAATATGACGCCTCCCTCGCCGCCGCCGGCTGAAGTAAAGCCGTTCCATAGTGCGGTTTCCGCACCGGCGGTATCCGTACTGGTACCGGTCTGGGGCACGGAAGAGAATCTGGACCGGGCGCTTGTCAGCCTGACAAACCAGACGCTGGAGGGGATGGAGTTCCTGCTGCTGGATGCCGGCGTTCCGGATCTGTGCCGGACTGTCATGAAGGAATATGCGGCAGTGGACCGGCGGTTCAGGATTATCGACGCTTCCGGCATGAACGGATACGGACAGCTTATGAACCGGGGCCTGGATCAGGCAAAAGGCAGTTATATCGGAATCCTGGAGCAGAATGATTTTGCCCGGGAGGATATGTATGAGCGCCTGCTGAATCAGGCGGAGCGGCTCCGGCTGGATCTGATCCAGTCTGACTTTACCCGCTTCCGGATTGCGCAGGACGGTACGCTGGAAACCCAGTCCGGTGTGCTGTTCCCTGATGGGTCCTGCTATTACCGGACGATGATGCCGGCAAAAAAGAAGCAGGTATATTCCATGCCCTGGCAGACCGGGAACGCACTGTACCGCCGGGCATTTCTCCTGGAAGCCGGAATCCGCTGGGAGGAGAAACCGGTTTTCAAAGCGGACGGGAACGGATTCAGGGACCGGGTGCTTTCTGTTGCGCGGCGTGCGCGTTTCCAGAAGGTGCAGCTGTACCGGGAGATGGCCGGGGAAACGGAAACCTTTGTTCCGGATGCCGAAATGACGCCGGTTCCGGAGACAGGACTGCCGCGCAGGCTGCTGAAGAAATATCGCTCCGTCAGGGAACTGGTTCTGGAATACGGAACCGGGTTCACTGTCCGGTATATGGCAGAAAAAGTCCGGAATATTGTTACAGGACCGCGTCAGTGAATCGGGAACGGAAGAGCATAAAAGAAACAAAAGAAAAGGCTTGCGAACAAAGAAAAAACATGATAAAATGATTTCCCCTATATGAACGGGATTTAATGAAACTGTTACAAAAATGAAAGGAACGGAATAAAAATGAAAAACGGAAGGCACATTTCAGGAAGGCTGCTGGCAGCACTGCTGTGCGTCGTCCTGATCGCGACCATGCTTCCGACGTTTGCGTTAGCAGCCACGCCGAAAGCGCCGCAGATGAAAAAGCTGACCAACGTCGAAAAGGGCGTTAAGGTTGAATGGAAGTCTGTTTCCGGGGCAACCGGCTACCGTGTTTTCAGGAAGGAAGGATCCAAGGGTTCCTGGAAAGCGATTGCCGAGACGACGAACCTGAAGTATACCGATACGAAGGCGTCCTCCGGTAAAACATATTATTATGGTGTTCGTGCAATTAAGGGCAGCAAGGTAAGCGATCTCAGCAAAACAAAGAGCATCGTTTGCTACAAGGCACCGCAGATGAGCAGCGCGGCTGTGCAGACCAACGGTGTCCTTGTCAAATGGAAAAAGGTTCCCGGTGCGCAGCTGTACCGCATCTACCGCAAGGAAGGTGCCGGCTCCTACAAGTCCATCGGTACCAGCAAAACGAACCAGTACCTGGACAAGAAGGTTTCCTACGGCAAGGAATACACCTACTATGCCCGTGTGGTCAATTCGACCAACAAAAAGGTGCTGAGCAGCTATGACCGTACCCCTGTGAGCACGGTCTTCATCAAGAAGGCTGCGATCAGCAAGCTGACCAACCAGATGGATAAGATCCGCGTCAAGTGGAACAAGCTCAAGGGCGTTGCCAAGTACCGCCTGTACCGGAAGATCGCTGACGGCGACTGGTTTGAAATGACCACCACGACCGGCACGTCCTATGACGATACGGATGTAAAGAACAACCTGACCTATACATACTATGTCCGGGCGATGGATTCTTCCGACAAGTTTATCGGTACCTATCATCCCGGCAAGAGCATCACCTATTTCACCGATCCCCAGATGAAGGACTGCGTTCGTTCCGGCAGCAACCTCCTGGTGACCTGGGACCCCGTGGAAGGCGTCAGCAACTATGCGATCTTCCGTAAGATCAGCACCGGTGAATGGATCAAGGTCGGTACTTCCGCCGGCACGAGCTTCTCTGACAGCAGCATGCCTTCCGGTACCTACTGCGAATACACCGTTGCCTGTGCGGACAGCTCCGGAAATGCCATCAGCCATTATGGCCGCCATACGGTCGGTACCGAGTCCTATAAGGACATTCCGATCCTGACCGGGATCAAAAACGTGGACGGCGGTATCACCATTTCCTGGCAGGCAGTGGACAAGGCCCAGAAATATAAGGTTTATCGCAAAGTTGGTGACAATACGGCCAAGTTTGTTCAGGTTAATACATTAAACGCGACTTCCTGGACTGATACCAGCGTGGAAAACTGCAAGAAGTACACCTACACCGTCTGCGTCTGCGATACCTCCGACAAAGACGAGAGTATGTACAACACCACCGGCCTGACGATCACCTACTATACCCCGCCGACCATCAGCTCGGTCACACGTACGGTGGACGGTGTTCAGATCAAGTGGGGCAAGCTGGACGGCGTGGCCAACTACAAGATCTGGAGAAAGACCGGCAACGGCACCTGGACCGCGCTGACCACGGTGAACGGCGCGAATGCCAGCTACACCTACCTGGATAAGAACGTTGTGAACAACGGCCACTACAACTACACGGTCAGCGCTGTGGCAACCAGCGAAAGCGGTTATAAGGATCCGGGCAAGGACATCACGTTCTACGCGGCGCCGACGATCAGCGCTGTGACAACCAACGACGGCAGCATCACCATTTCCTGGGGTGTTGTGGAAACAGTAACCGGCTACCGTCTGCAGAAGCGCGTTGGCAGCGGTTCCTGGACGACGGTTGCCAACAATGTGACCACCAGGACCTATACGGACAGCAGCGTGACTTCCGGTGAGAAGTACACCTACAGGGTCTGCAGCCTGGTGAGCAGTGAAGCCAGCGGCTACCGGACCTCCACCGCCAGGATCTACCTGGATCCGCCGACGATCAAGAGCATCACCAGCCCCTCCAAGGGCAAGATCAAGATTACCTGGGATGTCTCTGTGGTCGGTGCAAATTCCTATGATGTCTACGCTCATGTGTATCCGGGCGGCGAATGGAAGAAAGTTGCCAGCGCGGCACCGGTTGACAAGAGCTGCACCGTGTCCCTGACCTCCGGCACAGAATACTCCTTCAAGCTGGTGGCAGTAAACGGCAGTTCCCGCAGCGCGGACAGCGCCATCAAGAGAGGAACAGTCAAGTAACCCAACACAATGGTGAACTGATCCGGCCGGGGCTTATCAAAGCCCCGGCCTTTCTCTGTGCGATTTGACAGTTCACCGGGGAAGGATATAATAAAGAACGGAATGCAAGCAAACAGACGGGGGAGAAAGATGGCAACACAACTGTCACAGAAGATACATCTGACCTGGAGAAACGGGATCCGCTATCTTCCGCTGCTGAAAAACCTGATATCCCGGGAACTGAAAAAGAAATACCGCCAGAGTGCCCTGGGCTATGTCTGGTGCGTGCTGAACCCGCTGCTGATCCTGCTGATCCTGAATGCGGTTTTTTCCGGCCTGTATGGCCGGTCAAAGGATTTCCCGGTTTACCTGAGCGCCGGCAGGATGATGTTCACCTTCATTACAGACTGCAGCGCCGCCATGCTGGTTTCCATTGCGGGCAACAGCCAGCTGATGCGGAAAACCCGGATTCCCTATTATGTTTTCCCGCTTTCCGCCATGGGAAGCGCTGTGGTGAACTTCCTGTTCCAGATTGTTGCGCTGGTGATTGTGCTGCTGTTTACCGGCATGCTTCCGGATTATCATGTGATCGCCTTCCCGCTGGTCTGCCTGGAGATGTTTGTGTTCAGCTTCGGCCTGGGTATGGTGCTGGCGGTGGCTTACATCTTTGTCCGGGATACCCGTTATTTCTATTCGGTCTTTACCATGGCCTGGATGTATCTGTCGGCTGTTTTCTATACGCTGGATAAACTCCCGGAACCGCTGGGAGACCTGATCTACCGGTTTAATCCGGCTTATTACTTTATGGATATGTCCCGGTCGATCTTCCTGGCGCACCAGTGGCCGGATACCCTCATGCTGGTGCGGGGCGCGGTTGTCGGGGTTGTGTTTACGGTCATTGGCCTGGTGATGTATTCCAGGGCCAAGAAGAATATGATCCTGTATGTGTGAGGATGATCATGAGCGATACGATAATCACGATCCGGGACGCGGCGGTTCGGTTTAACCTGTCCATGCAGAAGCAGATGTCCCTGAAGGATCATATAGTCAGGCTGGTAAAGAAGGACCTGCGCTTCCAGGAGTTTTTCGCGCTACGGCATATCAACCTGGACATCCGGCGGGGAGAAAGCTGGGGATTTGTCGGACGGAACGGTTCCGGTAAATCCACGCTGCTGAAGCTGGTGACGGGCATTCTGACCCCCTATGAAGGCACGGTGGCTGTCAGCGGGACGGTTGCGCCGCTGCTGGAGCTGGGTGCGGGTTTTGATATCGAAATGACCGGCCGGGAAAACATCATGATGAACGGCCTGATCCTGGGCATGACAGAGCAGCAGGTCAGGGATCACTTTGACGATATTGTAACCTTTTCGGAACTGGAGAAGTTCCTGGACGTGCCGGTGAAGAACTATTCCTCCGGCATGCGGGCCCGGCTGGGCTTTGCGGTGGCGACTTCTGCCCGGGCGGATATCCTGATCGCCGATGAGGTGCTGTCCACCGGAGACCGGAAGTTCCAGCAGAAATGTGAAAACCGTATGCAGGATATGCTGGACAGCGGCACCACGCTGCTGTTTGTTTCCCATTCCTCGGATGCGGTCAGGAAAGTCTGCCAGAAAGCCATGTGGCTGGACCACGGGGAATGCCGGATGCAGGGCACCGTGGAAGAAGTGCTGGGAGCGTACGAACAGGTTTGACCGGGTGAACGAGAGAATCTGGAGGATGAGAACATGCCGGGGATGAAGCAGCAGGCAAAGGAAAAGCTGACGCTTTTCCTGCTGCGTCATTCCCGTTTTTTTGATGAAAAATGGTACCGGGAACAGGCGGGGCTTCCTGCGGGAACGGATGCCGCGGCGCATTATTACCGCGGCGGATGGCGGGAGCATGACCCCTCCCGGAGCTTCCGGCAGGAAGGGTATCTGGCGGCGAACGAAGACGTGCGGCGCGCGGATATCTGTCCGCTGGGGCACTGGGTACTCTACGGAAAGCGGCAGCATTATGCGCTGTATCCGGGATATGCGGAGAATCACTATCACGCATACCGGCTGCCGAGGGCGTTGCTGCGCGTTTTTTTTGAAAAAATTTTCCGGCGGAAAGTGAAAAAAAACAGGGACATGCGGCTGCTGGTTATCGCGCACATTCATTATCCGGAAGCCCTGGAGGAGATGCTGGAATACCTGAAAAACCTGCGTCCCTACGCCTGGGACCTGGTGGTGACCACCACGGAGGGGGAAAACGCGCAGAAAATCCGGGACGGTATCCGGCAGTTCAGGGAAGACGCGGAAGTCAGGGAATACCCGAACCGCGGGTTTGATGTATATCCGTTCCTGGACGCGCTGGGCAGCCGGAACCTGGACGGGTACAGTCTGGTTGTCAAGGTGCATGCCAAGCGCTGGGATCCCCGGAGCGGCCGCCTGGCGGAAGGCATGTACTTCAGGGGCCGGGACTGGTTTACGGGCCTGATGCGCGGGGTGCTCGGCGCCCGGCAGGTTCACGGCAATATTGACCGGCTGCTGCGGGACGGCACCATGGACCTGGCTGCCGCGAAACACCTGGTCCTTCAGGATACGCCCCGGAAGGAGAAACTGACTGCGCAGTTCCTGAAACCCTTCGGGCTGGCGCTGGAAACCGGATACACCTGGGTGGCCGGCGGCTGCCTGATGATGAAAGCAGCCTGTGCGGAACAGCTGAAACAGGTTTCCTGCAGCCCGATGGATTTCCCGCCGGTGGTGAATGGTGCGTTTTCCGCTGCGTCTGCGCTGGAACGGTATATCAGCGGTGTGATCCCGGCGGAAAGAAAGCTGGGGGTCCCGGTGCAGGTGTTTAGCCGGGTCCGGTCCGGCAGCACGCAGGCAGGGACGATACCCTGTACGGATAAGAAGGAAACCGGCCGGCAACCCGTGGCCGCCTTTGCGGTAACCGAAACGGGAGAAAACGCGGTGGCCGGTGATTACTATACGGCGCTGGAACTGGCGAAGGCGCTGGAAGCGAAAGGCTGGCGGACAAAATTCCTGTCCCGGAAAGCGCTGGGAGACGGCTGGTACAGCGTCGGCACGGATACGGATGTGCTGGTTTCCCTTCTGGAGGATTATGATCCCCAGCATATCCGGGATGACGCTCCGGATCTGGTCACCGTGGGCTGGGCGCGCAACTGGTTTGACCGGTGGGCAAAGAGCCCGGGAGCAGGAGTATACGATATTCTGCTGGCTTCCAGTGAATCCGCGTGCCGGGAACTGGAAACGCGGCTGGGAAGGAAGACCGGCCTGTTCCCCATCGCGGCGAACGCGGACCGGTTCCGGGAGGAACCGGCAGGGGAAACCAGCCCGGAATATACCTGCGATATCTGCTTTACAGGCAACCGTTTCGGCAAAAGGGAAATAGAGGACGAACTGGTGCCGGGTGAACTGCCTTACACCCTGCATATCTACGGGGAAGGCTGGAACGCGGTCCGGGCTTTTGCGCCTTACTGCCGGGGGCATGTTCCCTATGAAGATATGCCGAAGATCTATCATGGCGCAAAGATTGCGCTGGATGACGCCACCGCGTCCACCCGCGAGACCGGCTCAGTGAACAGCCGGGTGTTTGACGCGCTGGCGGCGGGCTGCCTGGTCCTGACCAACAACGCGGTCGGGGCGGCGGAAACCTTTGAAGGCCGGCTGCCGGTCTACCGGGACAGGGAATCCCTGGAAGCGCTGCTGAAGCAGTACCTGGAGGACGGGCAGGCGCGGCAGGAGAAGGTCAGGGAGCTGCGGGCCTTTGTGCTGGAAAAGCATACCTACGGGATCCGCGCTGAACAGCTGGCGGAAATCATTCGTGCATGGCGGGCGGAGGAAGTATGAACAGGACAGGGGACAGAATTCGGCAGGCCGTGCGGCTGCTCCGCAGCTGCGGAACCCTTGGGATCCGTCCTGCCCTGCGGATGCGCCGGGAAGAATCGGAAATCCGGGAAAAACTGCGCCGGCCCGCGCTTCTGACAGACGCGGAGCGAAAGGCGCAGAAACGGGAACAGTTCCCGCGGGAGCTCTGCTTTGACGTATACTTCCTGGGCGGGAAGGCTGCTGAACCGGGGGAGATTACCCTGCGTTCCCTGCGGGAGCAGACCCGGGGGACGGTGCGTGTGGAACCGGACCGGGTGGAGGTTGCCCCGGAAGATTATGCGGTGTTTATGGAACCGGATGCGTATCTGCATCCCGGTACGCTGTATGAATGCATGATGGCGGTTTTCACGAAAGGCGCGGATCTGCTGTATAGCGATGAGGACTATTATGCGACGGAGCCCGGGGATCTGTTTTCTCCGTACTTCAAGCCGGATTACGGGCCGGATTCCCTGCGGGGATGCAATTACGCGGGACCGTTCCTGGTCTGCCGTGTGTCGCTGCTGAAGGCAGCCGGGGCGGAACACTTTGAAAAGCTGGACGCGGAGGAACGGTGGGAAGCGACGCTGAAGCTTGCTGCCGCTGCGGAAAGTGTTGTGCATATTCCCGGTGTGCTGTATTATCGGAAAGCTGCTTCCGCAGCGGAGATCCCGGAACCGGTCACCCGGCGGGTGAAGGATCCCATCCCGGAAGAACCGCTGGTTTCTATCCTGATTCCGAACAAGGATCACCGGGAGGACCTGAAACGGTGTGTGGATTCCATCCTGGGAAAAACCAGCTATCCCCGCTTTGAGATCATTGTTATTGAGAACAACAGTACGGAACAGGAAACCTTCCGGTATTACGAAGACCTGGAAAAGGATTCCCGGATCCGGGTAATCCGGCGCGAGGGGGCATTCAACTATTCCGCGCTGAACAATCTGGGCGTCCGGGAGGCAAAAGGCGAACAGATCCTGCTGCTTAACAACGATACGGAAGTGCTGTCGGCGGACTGGCTGCAGGAAATGCTGATGTATACGCAGCGCGGGGATGTCGGTGCGGCAGGTGCAAAGCTGCTGTATCCGGACGGAACGGTCCAGCATGCCGGTATCGGTGTGGGGATTCTCCTGGCAGCCGGGCACTGGCACCGGGGACTGCCGGCAGACAGCGCCGGATATTACGGACGGCTGAAGTATGCCCAGAATGTAAGCGCCGTGACCGGCGCCTGCATGATGATTTCCCGGCGTGTCTATGAAGCGGTGGGCGGACTGGATGAATCCTTTCCTGTGATGTTCAATGATATTGACCTGTGCCTGAAAATCCGTCAGGCGGGGTATCTGATTGTCTGGACGCCATACGCGGAACTGACGCATTTTGAAAGCAGGAGCCGCGGGCCGGATGTGAATACCCGGAAAAAGAAATTCTTTTTCTTCCGGGAAACGGACCGTTTCCTGCACAGGTGGCGCAGGGTGATCGCGGAGGGAGATCCGTACTATAATCCTTATCTGACAAGGGACAGGGAGGATTTCTCGCTTCGGGGCGATAACGGGTAAAACCGGGAAAAGAACGATGACTGCTTTATGATGGAATTCTGAAGAGGGGCGAGGATTATGCCGTCGTTATCCGCATATAAGAGCGACCTGGATTACAGCTACGCGCCGGGAATCTTTCCCGGCATGGAGTGCCTGATGCACCGGCCGGACAAGGTCAGGCGCCTTCTGGTGCATTCTTCAGCCGCGGGCCGGGAAGGAACGGACCGCCTGCGGGCGCTGGCAGAGGAGCTGGGTGTCCGGGTGGAGGAAGCAGACCGGGCGCTGGCCCGGATCAGCGGAAAAGAAAACTGCTACGCCGCGGCGGTGTTTGAGAAGTTCGAGGACGAACTGAATCCGGAAAGCCCCCATGTGGTGCTGCACAACCCCGGGGACAGCGGAAACGTGGGAACGATCCTGCGGACCGCCCTGGGACTTGGTATCGGGGATGTGGCACTGGTCCGGCCCTGCGTGGACCTGTTTGATCCGAAGACTGTGCGGGCCAGCATGGGAAGCCTGTTCCAGCTCCGGGTGAAAGTTTACAATACGTTCGGGGAATACCGGGAGGCGTTTCCGGACAGGGCACTGTATCCGTTTATGCTGGATGCGTCTGTGCCGCTGCGGGAAGCAGTACGGGAAAAACCGGAACGGTGGACCCTGGTATTCGGCAATGAGGGAAAAGGATTGCCGAAGGAGTTTTCGGCCATGGGACAGGCAGTGCGGATCGAGAGCAACGACCGGGTGGATTCGCTCAATCTGGCCATTGCGGCAGGAATTGGTATTTACGAATTTATGAGGTAAATAACCCGGACAATCGGGGAAATGAACGGCTACGGCCGTTCTTTTTTGCATTTGTTCCTCCAAAAGTCATAAAAATGTGCGTACTTTTTGCGCAGAAATATTGAAAAAGTGTGATTTGTCTGGTATGATAGGAACAACATAATGGGAAAGGATGTGTTTTTGCTGTGGCCGAACAGCCGAAATATCTTCAGGTAGCAGACATTCTTCGGAAGGAGATCGCAGACGGCGTTTTCCGTGACGGACAGACACTGATGACAGAGGAGGAACTGCGTTTCCGTTTTGACGTATCCCGTCAGACAATTCGCCAGGCGATTGCGCTGCTGGAAGAAGACGGACTGGTGGACCGGCGCCGGGGCAGCGGTACCTATGTGCGCCATGGGCCCAGGCGGCGTCAGGGCACGATCCATGTAGGCGTGGTAACCACCTATATCACGGACTATATTTTCCCTTCCATTGTTTCGGGTATTGAGTCTGTGCTGAATGAGAACGGCGTGGTGATGAACCTGAGCGCCACCTATAACGACAGCCGGACTGAGCGGAACATCCTGGAGCGGATGATGGACGGACAGGTGGACGGGCTGATCGTGGAAGGTGCCCGCACCGCAAAACAGCCGGAAAATGAGGATCTCTTCCGCCGCCTGGCGCAGCGGAATATTCCTGTGCTGTTCATGAATACCTATTATCCCGAGCTGGTCAATGTGCCCCACGTGGTCATGGATGACTACGGCGGAGGCCGGATCGCGGCGCGGGAAGTGCTGAGCCGCGGATACCGGAAGCCGGGCGGAATGTTCAAGGTGGACGACCTGCAGGGCAAGGAGCGGCTGAAGGGCTTCCTGGATGAGATGAGGGACGAAGGCGTCATTATTCCGGATGAGCGGCTGCTGCTGTTCGGCACGGAGCAGCGGATGAACTGGCAGAATACCCCGGAAGGCAAAGCGTTTGTGGACAGGCTGGTCCGGCGTGAAGCGGACTGCATGACCTGCTACAACGATGTGTTTGCCTCATCGCTGATGTCGATCCTGCAGGGCAGGGGCATGAAGCTGCCGGAAGACATGGGCTTTATCGGGTTTGATAACGCGGTATACGCGGAAATGACCAATCCGAAGCTGACGACCCTGGGCCATCCGAAGGAGGCCTTCGGCGCGCTGGTGGCGGAGAAGCTGCTGCGCATGATCAGCGGTGAAAAGGAACGCAGCGTGAACATGGCCTGGACACTGATCGAGCGGGAGAGCCTGCCGCGGGTGGATAAGCTGTGAGCGCAGTTGTTCTCTGCGTCGGAAAAATGAAGGAAAAACCGTACCGGCAGATGGCGGATGAGTATCTGAAACGCCTGAGCCGGTACGGTAAATATGAAGAGACAGAAATTCCGGATCTGCCGGAACCTGCCTCCGGATCGTCCGAAGCGCTGGAAGAGCAGCTGAAGACGAAGGAAGGCGAGGCGATCCTGGCAAAAATCCGGCCGGGGGACCGGGTCATCGCGCTGACGATCGGCGGAAAGCAGCGTTCGTCAGAGGACTTGGCAAAGCATCTCGGGGAGATGAAGACGGGCGGGATCAGCCGGTTTGTCTTTGTCATCGGCGGAAGCCTTGGCCTGGGGAAAAACGTACTGGCCCGGGCGGATGAGGAACTGAGCATGAGCCCGATGACTTTCCCGCATCAGCTGGCCCGTGTGATGCTGCTGGAGCAGCTGTACCGGGCAGAAAAAATCAGCGCGGGAGAGAGGTATCATAAATGACACGGAAGGCTGCCTGCCGAAGTGTCCTCCTGAGCGGAACGAAGTGAAGCCGAAGGATTCTTTACCAGACCGGCACAGCAGAAAGGAGCAGTTATGAGAAAGCATCATAAGCTTGCTGTCTTATTTGTATTATTGCTGACGGCAGTGCTGCTTCTGACAGGCTGTACGGCAAACGCGCTGGAGACTGCAAGGACAAAGAAAGCCACGGAAGCACCCGTGGCAGCGGAGACTGCGGTACCGGCGCCGACAGCGACGCCCGGCCCCATGGACGAGGCGCAGCGGCTGGCGGACTATATCTTTGAACATGGAGAACTGCCGGACTACTTTGTAACAAAGAAGCAAGCCCAGGCAATGGGTTGGGATAGCTACACGAATTATGTGAGTGATGTGGCACCTGGCATGAGTATCGGCGGGGATTACTTTGGCAATTATGAACAGAAGCTGCCCGTGGTAAAGGGCCGGAAGTATTATGAAGCAGACTGCTTCTATCAGGGCGGAAAAAGAAACGCTTACCGGATCATCTATTCCACGGACGGGCACGTGTGGTATACAGGAGACCACTATAATACATTCACCGAACTGTTTCCGTCAGAAAGCGGTTCCGTGAAACAGGACGAATAACATTCTTACCCCGATAACCCTCGGACGGGAAGCAGAGGAGGGAGACTGAATGAAAAGAACACTGAAAATCATAGGACTTGCGGGAGCGCTGGCACTGTGCCTGCTTCTGACGGGCTGCTACCAGCCGCCGGATGAGGTGAATAACGGTCAGCTGGCTGGTGCTGCCACAACATCCTTTTTCAACACGATGGCACCGACGCCGACGGTAACGATGACGCCGGATATCGTTGTGATTCAGACCCAGAATATCTATGGCGGACTGGAAGGAAACCAGGCGACACAGACACCGGCTCCGACCCAGCAGGGCCTCTGGGATAACTGGGGCGTGACGCCTGTTCCGCAGAATACGGCCGGCACGAACATCTTTGATTCACCGTCGCCGAGCGATGTGAATGCGACGATTGCGGTGATCACCACCATGCCGCCGACTCCGACACCGACCACGGCACCGGTAACTCCCACGCCGACTCCGAAGAGCCTGCAGCGCGGGTTTACCGACAGCGAGGAAGTGCGTGCGCTTCAGAAACGCCTGAAGGAACTGGGCTACTATAAAGGCTCGGCGGACGGCGATTTCGGTCCGGCTACGGAAGAAGCGGTGAAGGAATTCCAGAAAGCGAACGGACTGACAGCGGACGGCAAGGCCGGTGAGAAGACGCTGAGCAAACTGAACGGAAACAGTGCGGTCAGCTATAAGCAGGCCCATGCCACCGCAACGCCGAAGGCGACACAGAAGCCGACGCAGAAGGTGACCAATACGCCGAAGCCGACGGCAACCCCGAATCTGGAAAAAGATTATTACCTGCAGAACGGTTCCAAGGGCAAGAAGGTCGAAACGCTGCAGCGGCGGCTGATCGAACTGGGCTGGCTGAGCGGATCCGTGACGGGTACCTATGACGACCGGACCCAGGCGGCGGTGGAAGCGTTCCAGCAGAAGACAAAGGATCTGTGGGCGGACGGCATTGCCGGTCCGGAAACGCTGAGGGCACTGTATTCCTCGAACGCGGCGCGCGGCTCGATTACGGCGTCCGTCAGCAAGGACACCCTGGAATTCGGCAGCGAAGGCAGCGATGTGAAACGGCTCCAGCAGAAGCTGAAGGACCTGAACTACCTGAGCGGCAGCGTGGACGGCAAGTTCGGCGCCGCGACGGAAGCGGCAGTTATCGCCTTCCAGAAGAACAACAACCTGACGGCGGACGGCAAGGCCGGTACAGCAACGCAGAACAAGCTGTACAGCGGCACAGCAAAGAAGTCCACAGGCACCCAGGCGAATATTTCCGACGGCAGCAATGCCTCCGGACGGGACACCTCCGATATTTCCTCCACGGGCTATGTCACCCTGGAGAAGGGAAGCAAAGGCGACCAGGTCAAGACGCTCCAGAAGCGCCTGAAGGAACTGGGCTATTACAACGGAAGCACAGACGGCAGCTACGGCGAGAGCACGATGGCGGCGGTCATGGCCTTCCAGCTGAGAAACAACCTGACGGTGGACGGCAAAGCCGGCCCCGCCACCCAGCGGCTGCTCTATGGCAGCAAAGCGAATATCACCTATCCGTCCATGCGGGAGGGAGAGGAAGGCACGTCGGTCAAGAACCTCCAGTATACGCTGTATGAACTGGGCTATTATGACGGTGCCATCGACGGCAAATACGGCCCGACAACGGCTGACGCGGTACGGGCTTTCCAGATCCAGAACAAGATCACGCCGGTGGATGGCGTTGCGGGCAGCAAAACGCTGAGCAAGATGTATTCTTCTGACGCGGTGGCTGCGACCGCCGCCAATATGGATTACGGTACGGTGAAATCCGGCGACAAGGGTGATCTGGTGGTACAGGTCCAGGACTGCCTGGTGCAGTACGGTTACCTGGAAAAGATCACCGGTGTGTACGATTCCGCAACGGTGGAAGCCGTGAAGGCATTCCAGAGGGAACACGGGCTGACCGCGGACGGAAAGTGCGGCCCGGTGACGCTGCAGGTGCTGTTCGGCTATTGATTTTGCGGCCGGCAGCTGCGGATGATTTGTTCAGAACGAATGAAAGGCAAAGCAATCATTCCGGTTTCTGCAATCTGAATGATGGATTGTTCACAGGGAGATGAAAAAAGTAGTAGTGGGCTTTCTCCTGTGCCTGCTGTTCATTCCGCTGCTTGGAATGGACGGCGGGCCGGGGGAAGGTATAACCCGATGCCTTCTGATCGGCTGTGACCGGTTTGTTACCATGCCGTCCACAGAACCGGCAAGCGCCAATAACGTGGATACGATGGAAGCGCTGCTGAAGGATTTTACGCCGAGAGGGACAAAGATCCGGCGGAAGGTGAACGGGCCGGGAACGGTCAAGGGGTTTGAGCGCCTGGTGAAGAAGACGTTCCAGGAGGCCAAGGACTCGGATACCGCCGTGATCTACCTGAGCACGCACGGACAGCTGCTGGAGGAAGGAGATCAGCGGCGGATGTCGCTGCTGCTTTCCGACGGCACCGAGGAGGAACGCCTGGAGCCGGAAAAGCTGCGGAAGATCCTTGACAAGGTACCCGGAAAGAAAGTGCTGATCCTGGATGCGTGCCATTCCGGCGCGGTGATCGGCTGCGGCGGGGACTGGCCGAACTGTTTTGAGGATGATACCTGCCGGGTGCTGGTTTCCTGCGGCGCGGAAGAGGACAGCTGGTTCTGGAATGTGGAATCGGACAGCTATACAGGCACCGGATATTTCACCGGGGCAATGGACCGGGCACTGCGGGCCAGTGATCCGGAACAGATCGACCCGGACGGCAGCGGAACGGTAAGTTTGACAGAACTGACGGCCAGGCTGCGGGAAATCCATGGGGCCAGCACGGTATACTGCTGGCCGGCGGAAGACAGGGAAAGCCTGTTCCGTGTACAGGCGGAAAGGAAGCCTGATGACCGGCTGCAGGGGGTATCCTTCGGGCCGGTTGAAAGGAAAGACAACAGGCTGGTGGTGACGGTTCACTACCAGGTGCTGGAAAAGGTTCGGGTGATGTATCAGATCGTGCCCGGGCGAAACGGAACATGGGATTTTCAGCACATGCAGACACAGCCGGATCCCGGGAAAACGGGACTGATCCGGGGGCTTGTGTCTCCCGGCAAATGGAAACGGACGCTTTCCATCCCTGTAAAGAGTTTCGGGGAGAACGGGCGCGCGCTGCTGCAGATCATCACCCTGCACGGAGACAACCAGATCCCGGCGGCGGAAGGCGGCTGGGTAATTACGCTGGAATGATCCGGACGGGGAATTTGGCTGCGAATCCTTGAGATTATACCGGATCGGTCATGGACAACCGGGACATTATCGTGCATAATATACAGGTTAAGGTCCTTATTATCAGGAAAGAAGACAGAGGTGGAAACAGTGTCGGAATGTACGCATGATTGCTCCAGCTGCAGCGCGGACTGCGCGTCCCGCGGCAAGCCGGAAAGCCTGCTGGAAGCGCAGAACGCGTTCAGCAATGTAAAGAAAGTCATCGCCGTGGTCAGCGGCAAGGGTGGCGTGGGCAAGAGCCTGGTGACCAGCCTGCTGGCTGTGCTGACCAAACGCAACGGTCACAGCACGGCGATTCTTGACGCGGATATCACAGGTCCGTCGATTCCGAAGATGTTCGGTGTGCGGGACAAGGCCATGGGTACGGAAGACGGTATCCTGCCGGTGGAAAGCCGCACGGGCGTCAAGATGATGAGCGTGAACCTGCTGCTGGAAAATGATACGGATCCGGTAATCTGGCGCGGCGCGCTGATTGCGGGAACGGTGAAGCAGTTCTGGACGGATGTGCTCTGGGGAGACGTGGACTACATGTTCGTGGATATGCCTCCGGGAACCGGGGACGTTCCGCTGACTGTGTTCCAGAGCCTGCCGGTAAGCGGAATCATCATCGTGACCAGCCCCCAGGAGCTGGTGGGCATGATTGTGGAAAAAGCCGCAAAAATGGCGAAGATGATGAACATTCCGGTACTGGGCCTTGTGGAGAATATGAGCTGGATCGGCTGCCCGGACTGCGGAAAGAAGATCTTCCCCTTCGGGGAAAGCCAGACCGCAAAGGTGGCGCTGGAGGAAGGCATTCCGCTGCTGGCGCAGCTGCCCATTGATCCGGCGCTGGCGAAGGAATGCGATACCGGCGTGATCGAACTGTTCAACGAGGACTGGATGGAGCCGGTCATCCGTGCGGTGGAAGACTGCCCCGAACGGACGGTTAATCCGTAATTGATCTGATATCGGTAAACTGAGGGTGTCTGGTTCGTGATTCAGTAAATCATTATGAATTATGAATTGTGAATTATGAATTGACATTCTCCGGAGGAGAATGCATGGCAAGGGGAAACCAGAACATCAATGACCAGTTGTTCCGGACCCGCGGACGGAATGCGGCTGAGAGCCGGGAATCTGCGGAGGATATCCGGCGGCGGCAGATCCGAAACTGGATTATTCTGGTGAGCGTGGTGCTGGCAGTATTCCTGGGGATCCATTTCCTGGGCCGGTACGGAAAGGGAAAAGAAATCGGCCTGGCGAAGCTGCCGTGCTATTCCAACCAGAATGTAATACCTTTCCGGGATGGACTGGTATATTATGACGGTGTGTCTCTTCACCACCTGGCCTCCAACGGCATGATCCGCTGGAGTTTCCCGGCAGGAAGCGATATCCGGGTTGCCGTGGGACCGACACATCTGGCACTCTGGTCCGGAACACAGTTGTTTCTGGTGGATAAGAACGGGAATGCCACCTACAACGAAAGCATGGAAGCCCAGGTGCAGTTTGCCCGGGTGGGCGAACGGTATGTGGCGATTGTCGTGGGTGATGATACCGAACCGAAGCTGCTGATCAAGGACCTGAAAGGTGCGCAGGTGGATGAGGAAATGGAAGCCTATCAGGGCCTCATGATCCTGGACGCCGGATTCTTCGGTGTACAGAGCGAATACCTGTGGACGCTGGCGCTGGACGTGTACGGCACCGCGCCGAATACCATCCTGAGATCGATCCAGGTCGGCAAGATGAATACCGGCGATACCTCGCTGGGCGAAGAGCTGACTTACAAGGTTCTTTATGAGAACGGCAAGCTGCGGGTGTTCACAACGCGTCAGCTGTACACGTATGACTATCATGTCCAGCAGGAATCGAACAGCACCATGCTGGTGTACGGCTGGAAGCTGATTGACAGTGAAATTCCGGAACGCGGCCGCGCGAAGCTGCTGATGGCGCCTACAAGCCAGACATCCAGCACACAGCTGATTTCCGAACTGCGGGTGCTGGAAGGAATGAACGACAAGCGCTACACGCTGCCGACGGCCTGTGTGGGCGCAAGCATCTACCACGGCAACATCTACGCGGTCTCCGCGGATTTCATTTACCGGGCGGATATGTCAAGCCAGAAGTTCTTCGGCTATCAGATTCCCGTGCCGGAAGGCGTCCAGATTACAGCCTTCTACGGGATTACGGACGACGGAAAGATGCTGCTGGCATCCGGGGAAACGATGTATTCCCTGACTTTGCCGGAAAGGTAAAGCGGGATTCAGAATGATGAATTGAGAGCAAGGGGAGAAACGGACATGGCAAAGGAAAAGAAACAGGAATTTGTGAACTTTATCACGCCCAGGAATGAGGACTTTTCCCAGTGGTATACGGACGTGATCAAGCAGACGGAACTGTGCGACTATGCACCGGTGCGCGGCTGCATGATTATCCGGCCTTACGGTTACGCGATCTGGGAAAGAATCCAGGCGGAGATGGACGCGCGGTTTAAGGAAACCGGTGCGGAGAATGTTTATTTTCCGATGCTGATCCCGGAAAGCCTGCTGCTGAAGGAAGCGGAACACGTGGAAGGCTTCGCGCCGGAAGTCGCGTGGGTTACCAAGGGCGGTACGGAGGAGCTGCAGGAGCGGCTTGCTGTGCGTCCGACCAGTGAAACCATTTTCTGTTCCATGTATTCAAAGTGGGTGCAGACCTGGCGGGATCTGCCGATGATGTATAACCAGTGGTGCTCTGTCATGCGCTGGGAAAAGGCAACCCGGCCCTTCCTGCGGACCAGTGAGTTCCTCTGGCAGGAAGGCCATACCATCCATGCCACCGCGGAGGAAGCGGAGGAAGAAACCCTGAAGATGCTGGAAGTATACCGGGAAGTCGCTGAAGACGTCCTGGCGCTGCCGGTGTATGTGGGACGCAAGAGCGATAAGGAAAAATTCGCCGGTGCCCGGGCTACCTATTCCATGGAAGCCATGATGCAGGACGGTAAAGCCCTGCAGGCAGGTACCAGCCACAACTTCGGCACGAACTTTGCCGAGGCTTTCGATATCCGCTATCAGAGCAAGGAAGGCAAGCTGGAGTATGTGAACGAGACCAGCTGGGGTGTCAGCACACGGCTGATCGGCGCAATCATCATGACGCACGGCGACGAGCGCGGTCTGCGGCTGCCTCCGAAGGTTGCCCCGATCCAGGCGGTGATCCTGCCCATCGCGGCTCACAAGGGCGGCGTGATGGAAGCCAGTGAGAAGCTGTTTGCCGATCTGAAGAAGGCCGGTTTCCGGGTAAAGCTGGATGACCGGGATACCGTGTCCCCGGGCTTCAAGTTCAATGACTGGGAGCTGAAGGGTGTGCCGGTCCGTCTGGAAGTCGGTCCCAGGGACCTGGAGAACGGTGTTGTGACAGTGTTCCGCCGTGATACGTTTGAGAAGTTCACCGTGCCGCTGGACGGAATTGCGGAGAAGCTCGGAGACCTGCTGGACGATATCCAGAAGACGCTGTATGAACAGGCGAAGGCGTTCCGGGATGAGCGGACCGTGCAGGTGGAGAATATGGAAGAGCTCGGAAAGGCCGTGGAGAACGGATTTGCCCGGGCCATGTGGTGCGGCGACCGAGCCTGCGAGGATGAGATCAAGGACAAGTTCAACGCTTCCTCCCGGAATATGCCGTTTGACCAGGACAAGTTCCGGTTCGGCAACAAGTGCGTATGCTGCGGCAAGCCGGCTGACAAGGTCATGTATTTTGCAAAAGCTTACTAATGCGGAACTGTCCAAATCTTATAGATTTGGGTAACAGTTCCCATGCTACAGGAGCCCGCGACTGACGAGCCGGAGGCGAAGGCAGAGCGGTTGCGACGATCGCATCGTATAACAGGGGGATGCATATATGGTTATCTACGTTGACGCAATGGGCGGAGACCTGGCGCCGGAAGCGCCGGTCAAAGGTGCACTGAAAGCGCTGCGGCAGTATCCTCACCTGACAATTATCCTGGCCGGGAAACTGGACGAGGTTACCCCGTTCCTTGGGAATTATGACGATGTGAAGGACCGGCTGATTCTGGAGGAACAGCCGGAGATCATCACCAATCATGAAAGCCCGGTTATGGGTGTGCGCAAAAAGGTGAACAGCGCTACTGTACAGGGAATGCTGAAAGTGCGCAGCGGGGAAGCGGACGGTTTTGTGTCCGCCGGCTCTACCGGTGCGACGCTGGCCGGCGGCATGTTCCGGCTGGGACGGATTCCCGGGATTGAGCGTCCTGCCCTGGCGCCGCTGATGCCCAACGGCAGGGGCCATTTCCTGCTTATTGACTGCGGAGCGAACGTGGACTGCAAGCCGGAGTACCTGGTACAGTTCGGTATCATGGGCGATGCTTATATGCGCGGCGTGATGGGAATGGAAAATCCCCGGATCGGCCTGGTGAATATCGGCGCGGAAGCCGAGAAGGGCAACGCGCTGGTAAAGGAAACCTATCCGCTGATGGAAAAGGCGCCTTACAATTTTATCGGCAATGTGGAAGCCCGGGATGTTCCGCTGGACCAGGCGGATGTGTGCGTGACGGACGGATTCGGGGGCAACCTGATCCTGAAGTATACCGAGGGTCTGGCCAGTGCGCTGCTGGGAACCATCAAACATGAGCTGATGGCGGATACCCGCGGAAAGATCGCCGGCCTGATCGCGAAACCGGCTTTCCGCCGCGTGAAGAAGACGATGAGCTCGGATGAGATCGGCGGCGCTCCGCTGCTGGGCGTGAAAGGCGCCGTAATCAAAGCCCATGGCTCCAGTAACGCATATGCGTTCTGCAGTGCCATCGGACAGTGTGTGAAGATGATCGACGGAAACGTCGTGAAGATCATCGAGGAAAACGTGGCCAAGCTGTTGAAGGAACAGCAGGAATAAGATTCCCGGATGATTAAAAAGGAGGACTGTAACCATGGATTTTGAAACTGTAAGAGACATGATTGCTGAACAGCTGAAAGCGGACCCGGCGGAGATCAAGCCCGAAAGCCGGCTGATTGAAGACCTGAAGGCAGACAGCGCGAATATCATGGTCATGATCATGGACATGGAAGACCGGTTCGGCATCACCGTGGAAGACGATCAGATCATGAAGCTGAAGACCGTCGGAGACGTGGCTGATTATATCGCGAAAGCAAAGGGCTGAGCGCCGGAAACACTATGCTGGATCAGGTAATGAAAGCCCTGGGGTACACATTCCGCGACGAAGCGCTGCTTCGCCGCGCTTTGACGCACCCGTCTGTCGGAAAGAACGACAATCAGCGGCTTGAATTCCTGGGGGACGCGGTTCTCCAGTATCTGATGAGTGATGCCCTGTACCGGACGCACCCGGATGAGCGGGAAGGCGCGCTGACCCACCGGCGGGCGCTGATGGTCTGCGAGGCAGCACTGAGCCCTATTGCGAAAAAGCTGGGGCTGGGTGAAGCGCTGGTCATGGACAAAGGCGAGGAACTGACCGGCGGCAGGGAGAAACCGAGTGTCCTGTGCGATACGATGGAAGCAGTGCTTGCCGCGGTGTATCTGGACGGCGGGATGGACGCTGCCCGGGGCGTGGTGGAGCGCTGCTGGCCGGGAGAGGACGAGGTATCCCGTCCGCTTCAGGACGCGAAAGGCGCCCTGCAGGAGGTCCTGCAGCGGGACGGGGGAGAATCCCCGACCTACGAAATCACAGGCCAGAGCGGTCCGCCCCATGCACCGGTGTTCTGCGCGACGGTTTACTGGCGCGGTCAGGCACTGGCTGAAGGGGAAGGCAGGACCAAGAAACAGGCGGAGCAGGCAGCTGCGCTTGCGGCGCTGAAATCAATTCAGGAATCATAATTTCAGAATGATCAGACAATCAGGTTTTCTTTCCGGCGACGGGCTCCTGCCTGCGGAATGAATACCTGATTTCTGTTTATAAATTCCTGCCTGCAATAATTATGAATTATGAATTGTGAATTGTGAATTATGAATTAAAAAAACAGGGGGTTACTATGGCAAAGATCAGTCTGGACCGCGGTCGGTCAAAGGGTACAATTTCCAGGTATATCTACGGGCATTTTGCGGAACATCTGGGCCGCTGTATTTACGGCGGGATTTTTGTCGGCAAGGACAGCCCCATCCCGAATGTGAACGGCATGCGGACGGACGTGGTGGAGGCGATGAAGAAGCTGGACCTGCCGGTGCTGCGCTGGCCGGGCGGGTGCTTTGCGGATGAGTATCACTGGCGGGACGGAATCGGTCCGCAGGCAGGGCGGAAACGCATGGTGAATACCCACTGGGGCGGTGTTGTGGAGGATAACAGCTTCGGTACGCATGAGTTCCTGGAGCTTTGCCGCCAGGTTGGCTGTGAGCCCTATATCACCGGCAATGTGGGCAGCGGAACTGTCAAGGAAATGAGCGAGTGGGTGGAATACCTGAACTCCGACGGAGACAGTACCGTAGTGCAGGAACGCTGGAAGAACGGACAGAAGGATGCCTGGGGTGTGCGCTACTGGGGCGTTGGCAACGAAAGCTGGGGCTGCGGCGGCAACATGCGGGCGGAATACTATACGGATCAGTACCGCCGTTTCCAGACCTACTGCCGGCAGTACGGGGAGAACAAGCTGTATAAGGTTGCCTGCGGCCCCGCGGACGCGGACGTGGAATGGACTGAAACGCTGATGAAGAATGCGGCGCGGTTCATGGACGGCCTGAGTATGCACAGCTACACCATTCCGGGCGGATGGGACCACAAGAACCGGGCAACGGTGTTCTCCATGGACGATTACTGGGAGACCCTGGTCTTCGCGGCGGATATCGACCGGAAGATCGGCCTGCACGCGGCGGTGATGGACCGGTATGATCCGGAGAAGCGGATCGGCCTGATCATCGATGAGTGGGGCACCTGGTTCCAGGTGGAGCCGGACACGAATCCGGGATTCCTGTATCAGCAGAACACGATGCGGGATGCGATGGTAGCCGCGGTATCGCTGGACATCTTCAACAAACGGTGCGACCGGGTGCATATGGCCAATATCGCCCAGACCGTAAACGTGCTGCAGGCGATTATCCTGACGGATGGGGATCAGATGGTCCTGACGCCCACCTATCATGTGTTTGACCTGTACAGGAACCATATGGAAGCGAAGGAACTGGACTGCTTCGTGGAAGCGGATGAAACCGGCAGCGAAAAGTACAGGATGCCTTCCGTGACCGCATCCGCCTCTGAGAAGGACGGCCGGATTTCGCTGACGGTATCGAACCTGGAGCCGGAAAAGGCGCAGGAGATCACCGTAAGCCTGAAGGGCGAAAACATCAGCAGCGCCGAAGGCCGGATCCTGGCCGGAAAGATGGACGAATACAATGATTTCGGCAAAGAAACGCTGGCAGTGAAAGAGTTCACGGACTTCGAAGTAAAGGACGGGAACCTGGTCATCCGGATGCCGGCCTGTGCCGTGGCGGAAATAAGACTGTGAAGAAACCGTGCAGATGCCTGATCGGGGAGATGCCCGACGAGGCTGAACTGGCAGAAATTATCCGGGAAAGAATAGAGACCATTCCGGAAGAAGAGCGTACCCCGGACAGGGAGTATGCGTTTCGTCTGTCAGCATGCCGGGCCTGCTGCCATCTGCAGCGCGGCACCTGTGCCCGGTGCGGCTGTTATGTGGAGATCCGCGCGGCAAGACAGAAACAGCGCTGCCCGGATGTTCCGGGCAAGTGGTAAAAGCGTCCGGCATGGACAGGATCCCCCGGAAAACCTTAAGAAAATATTACGAAAACATGAAAATCCCGTTGACAGTTCGTAATGGATGGGATAAAATCAATCTGTATACGAATGTCGGCGGGATTTTTATGCCCTTTTTTCCCGCCTGTGGGAGGTTATCATATGTCCCAGCTGAAGAACCGCCTTCGCATGCTGACGGCACTGGTCATGGCGCTGGCACTGATTGTCTGCGCTGTGCCTGTTTCTGTTGTCGCCGCGTCCGGAACGACGCAGTCGGAAGAACTGGAAACCGTCAGCAGTTATCCCTATACCACGACAACGAAGGTGAAGGTGAATCTGCGGTCCCGCCGTTCTGTCCGGAGCGTTCTGGTAAAGAAGATTCCGGCCGGCGCGGAGATTACGGTGAAAGCAGTGAAGGGTTCCTGGGCTGAGGTCAAGTATAAAACCTATTCCGGCTATGTCATGACGGAATACATCACGCTGAAGGAAGTCAAAAAGGTAAAGGCCACCCCGACACCGACCCCGGTGATCACCCTGAGCCCGGAGGAGGATGCCGGCGGATACCAGATCCTCCAGAAAGGCAGCAGCGGATCGTATGTAACAGCGCTGCAGGAAGCGCTGATCGAGCTGGGTTTCCTGAGCGGAAAAGCGGACGGTAAATTCGGTCCCGCCACGGAAAAGGCGGTTATTGCTTTCCAGCAGGTGAATGATTATCCCGCCACGGGTATTATGGACGCGAACATCCAGGCCTTCCTGTTCTCCGGCCAGCCGAAGAACAGCTCCGGCACAAAGACCGGTGTCAAGACGCTGAGCCCGGTGGAAGGCGTATCCATGAAGAGCGGCAACAAGGGTTCTGCTGTAACAGCGCTCCAGAACCGGCTGATCGAGCTGGGCTACCTGAAGGGCACTGCTTCCGGAACCTATGACGCGAATACGATTTCCGCGGTCCGTTCCTTCCAGAAGAAGAACGGGCTGAAATCAAACGGAACAGCTGACGCAAATACCCAGAAAGCGCTTTACGCTGAAACGGCGATCAACGCAAGCGCAACTGCCACGCCGAAGCCCACAGCCACGCCGAAGCCCACGCCCACGGTGACAATTCCCGCACAGACCCTGAGAAGCGGGGACAAGGGCGACGATGTAAAGATCGTGCAGAAGCGGCTGAAGGCGCTGGGATACTACAAGAGCACGATTGACGGCAAGATGGGCAAAACAACCGTGAATGCCCTGAAAGCTTTCCAGAAGGCCAATGGCCTGGAAGACGACGGTGTGGCCGGACAGGCAACCTACGCGATCCTGTTCAGTGAAAGCGCGCTTGCCAAGGGCGCCACACCGACACCGATTCCCGTAAGCACGCCGGCAGCGGATGCCAGGAGCTCTTCCAGCTGGCCTACCCTGCGGAAGAACGACAGCGGCGATGCTGTGGCTCAGCTGCAGGAAGCGCTGATTGATCTGGGATATCTGTCCGGCAAGGCGGACGGAAACTACGGCGCGAAGACCCTGGAAGCGGTCAAAGCTTTCCAGAAAGCGAACGGCCTGACCGTGGACGGTGCTGCCGGAGAACAGACCCAGAAGCTGCTCTATGGCGGCAACGCAAGAAAAGCATCGGCGAAAGCCACAGCCGCTCCCACAACGGCAGCTGCTGCAACCGCGACAAACGGATCCATGAAGATCGGCTCTACCGGTACGGATGTGCAGAGCCTGCAGCAGAAGCTGATTGAACTGGGATATCTGTCCGGCAAGGCGGACGGGATCTTTGGTGTCAAGACAGCTGCGGCGGTCAAGGCATTCCAGAAAGCCATGAAACTGACCGCGGACGGCGTGGCGGGCCAGAAAACCATGGCCAGCCTGAACGGTACGTCCGCCTCAAAGACCACAACCGCGACGACAACCCAGACGACAAAGACCACGACCACGCAGACGGTTACCAAGCCCAGCGCCTCCAGGGTGCAGTATGCGAACTGGTACACGACCGTGAAGGCTGTTGCAAAACGGTATCCGTATGCCACGGTATATGATTTTGCCACGGGGATCAGCTGGCAGATTCACATTTTCTCCGTAGGCGCGCACGCGGACTATGAGCCGGTAACAGCGAACGATACGGCGAAACTGGTCAAGGCGCTCGGCGGAAATACATGGACGCCGAAGGCCGTATGGGTGATCTTCTCTGACGGGAGCGTATATATCGGCTCAACGCATTCCATGCCGCACGAAGTGCAGCATGTGACGGACAACAACTTCGCCGGGCACAGCTGCCTGCACTTCCCGCGGACGCAGGAGCAGGTGACATCCATCGGGCCCTATGCCACAAAGCACCAGAGCACCATCGATGCCGGCTGGGCAGCCACACAGAAGATGCAGTAATATCCATGCTTCAGCATGGGAAAAATAAAGAGAATGCCGGGAGCGGTCAGACGCTTCCGGCATTCTCTTTTATCTGTGGTTTTCAGCGGATGGTTCCGGGCAGGAGCAGGATCAGGGAGACCGCGCACAGCAGGAGCCAGACCGCTGACAGGACGGCGGAAAGGGAGACTTTCCGGCCGGTGCCGGCGGGAAGCTCTGTGGAGTCCGCGCCCCGGGCTGCCATATAGGCAGGCAGCAGGATAACGGAGATGATATAACGGCCCTGGGGCTGGTAGTTCCGGGCATAGGAGGCGTACAGGGAAAGCAGCAGCGTAATGATGCACGCCGCCAGCATGGCGGGGAACAGAAGCCGTGCCCTGCGGTCCGGTGCGCTGTGAAGGCAGGACCGGACAAACAGGATGATACCGGCCAGGAAGAAAGCCAGGTAAAGGATGTATACCGCAGCGGGCAGCACGACGTCCATATAGCCGAACACGCCGATGAAGCTGCGAAGCGTTGTGCCGAACCAGGAGAGGCCCCTGCTTATGAGGAAGCCGGCCGGTGAAAGGCCTGTGTCCCGGGGAGAATCCATTTCATACAGTTTCATCCCCTGGCTGCGCATGGAAGCCCGCATCCGGAGTTCAGAGGAAATGCCCAGGAAATCCCCTTCGTGCAGAACCGCGTTGCGGATGAAAAACCAGTCTGCCAGCAGCAGGCAGATGCCGGCGATCAGCAGGGCACGCTGCAGGATAAAGGTCCCCTTGCGGGAGATTCCGGGATCCTGCAGAACCGCAACAACACAGAAAACAACGCCCGCCAGGATCCAGCCGTAGACGGAATAATACGAAAGCAGCGCGACGGAAAACGCGATTCCGAGTTTGATGCAGGTTTTCAGGGAGAAATGGTCGTCATAACCGCATACAAGATAGTACAGCATCATGCTGACTGCTGCCAGGGAGAGGCTGTCGTTGTTCTGGAAGGATCCCAGGAACAGCACCTGGGGCAGGAAACAGACGGTGAGGGCCATCAGGATGGCACTGCTTCGTTTCCGGAACAGCCGGTGTCCCAGCAGCAGGCAGTAAACGCAGCAGACAGTGACGGAAAGCACGCTTCCCATCCGGGAACCGAGCAGCAGGAGGCCTTCGGCCCGGGAGAAGAGGGAGAACAGCATCATGAACGCGGCCCCGATGATCGCGCTGAGGTAAGGCCGGAGGGCATAGGAAAACCCCCAGCCGCGGATGACCGTTTCTGGTTCATTTCCGGTGGGCAGGGAGTGATGTTCATAGATCCAGTTGGTCAGGGTCATCCGGGCGCTTTCGTCCGGGCAGCGCGCGGGAGGAATGACCAGGGCACAGACCAGGCAGATAACAAATACTGTCAGGACAATCGCGGTTTCCGTTCTGGACAAGGCAGTTTTCATGATCTTATCCTCATATCATCCGGCAGGGACTGCTGCATCCGGTCAGGTTAGTGCTTCCGGCTCTTTTCATTCAGCTCGTCGATTTTTTCTTTCCGGGGCATCGGCGCGCAGGCCGGGCAGGGAGACAGTTTTTTAAACGGCTTCTGGTCCAGTTCCCCGTAAGTGAACGGGGTCATGGGTTCATATTTGTCCTTGACCATGGAGCAGGTAGGCTGGGAATGGTAGTTCTCGCCGTTCTTGGGATTGTAGTACAGTGTCAGGTCATCGGAAGGATAGCTCAGTTCCCGGTTCAGGTCGTCCCAGATGATAACCTTGGTATAGGGCTTGCGGGAAAGATGGTCCCAGAGCCACTTGGCATTGACGCCTTCCGGGGTCAGCTGGCGTTGGACCCGAATGCAGCCGTGGCTGGCTTTTTCACCCAGGTAGCGTTCACACCGGGCGTATGAGGTATAGGTTTCCCCGGCTTTGTTGGTTTCCTGCCGGCTGGGAACTTCATGGACCAGGATACCGCTGTTGATGCGGATGCCGTAGGCGCACCAGAGCGTTTCCGCCTGGAAACCGCCGACCCAGCTGACCATGAGGAATTCACCGGCGGGTGTTTCATGGAAGAGGTTGGCCTTGTTCTTTGCAAAGCCGGTGGAGCACAGCATGGTGGTGAACAGCTTGCCTTCCTTGAAGACATAGAGCCGCTGCTGCAGCTTGTCGACAACCAGGCCGTAGGTCTGGTCGACGGCTTCTTCCTTCAGTCGCTTGGTTTTCACCCAGCCCTGGAATTGTTCGGCGAAGACCTTGACGGCGGAGCCTTCCTCAGCGGAGGAATAGGCTTCGATCAGGGTCCAGTCGCCTTCCTGTTTCAGGACATGGACGGCCTGGCTGGCACAGGTGACAACACCGACGTAATCGGTGCACTTATCGTTCGGTTCGGCAAGGACCCGGACCTGTTCCCGCTGTTTGCCCTCAATGACGGTAACCGGTTGGGTCAGGACCTTCCAGATGGCGGCTTCGTCCATGCGTCCCATTTCCAGGTTCCAGAAGCACAGCTCATGATCGCATTTGACAGGGCTGGATTCATTGGGCGTATGGTAAAAGACGTCCGTCGCCAGAAGGGTGTCGGGATCGGCGTCGGGCAGCTCTTCCCATTCTTCAATTTCTTCCCAGTCCTCAAGCACCTCGGTTTCCTCGGAGAAGGAGGGGCAGGCGAACAGCAGCAGGAACGCCAGCAGAATGGAGATAAATCGTTTGGTTTGATGCATGTATAATCCTTATATCAGTCGGGTTATTTAAATTGTGGATTTTATGTGTGCTGTACGAATCTTATCATTATGAATTATGAATTGTGAATTATGAATTATGAATTGTGAATTATGAATTACAACAGGGGAATATTTCCGTTCCGGCAGGCCTTGACGACCTCGTCCGGCCAGAGGCTGGCCTGGACTTCGCCCACGTGGGCTTTCCGAAGGAAATAGACGCACATACGGCTCTGGCCGATACCGCCGCCGATGGTCTGAGGCAGTTCGCCAGCCAGCAGCGCTTTCTGGAAAGGCAGCTCTGCCCGCTCTTCGCAGCCGCGGATCTTCAGCTGTTTCCGGAGGGTGTCCGGGTCCACGCGGATGCCCATGGAGGAGACCTCCAGGGAAATGTCCAGCAGCGGATCATACAGGAGGATGTCGCCGTTCAGGTTCCAGTCGTCATAGTCCGGGGCGCGGCCGTCATGGGGCTTGCCGCTCTTCAGCGCGCCGCCGACCTGCATGAGGAATACGGCGCCGTACTTCTTCGCGGCAAGGTATTCCCGTTCCTTTGAGGTCTTGTCCGGATACTCATCCTCCAGCTCCTGGGTGGTGACAAAAGTGATGGCGTCCGGCAGCTCCGGCTTGATGTGCGGATAGTGGGCGCAGACAAAGCCTTCTGTTTTACGGAAGGTCATATAAATGCGGTTCACGATATCCCGCAGGAAGTGCTCGTTTCGTTCGGAGGGAGCCATGATGCGCTCCCAGTCCCACTGGTCCACAAAGATGGAGTGGATATTATCGGTCATCTCATCCCGGCGGATGGCGTTCATGTCGGTGTAAAGCCCTTCACCCACGGAGAAGCCGTAGGTCTTGAGCGCCTGGCGCTTCCATTTAGCCAGGGAGTGGACAATCTCCACGGTGGCGCCGGTTTCCAGCACGTCGAAGGAAACGGGGCGTTCCACGCCGTTCAGGTTATCGTTCAGGCCGCTTTCCGGATGGACCATGATCGGCGCGGAAACGCGGGTCAGGTTCAGGGCTTTGGCCAGTTCCTGCTCGAAAAAGTCCTTGACGAGCTTGATGGCGATCTCCGTGTCCCGCAGGTCCAGGACCGGGTTGTAGTCTTTGGGGATAATCAGGTTCATGGAGGATTCCTCCTTCCGGGTATCCGGTAAATATGATATAACAGAATAACATATTTTCCGGTTAAAAGGGAAGTTTTCGCTTTGTTTAACGCATAATTCACCAAACCGTGTGCGGTTCTTGACAAAGAATAGAGAAAATGCAATGATAGGAACCAGCGAAGGGGAGGGGTTTCTCCCACTTCGCCATAAGCTTTTGGAGAAAAAGTATAGATATAGAAACTGAAAGTGCTGGAGTGAAGGAAATGGCAAAGGATACACTGCTGATCGTCGGCCTGGGGAACCCGGGGGAAAAGTATGCCCATACCCGCCACAACGCGGGGTTTGAGGTTATGAGCCGGCTGGAAGCTTATTACGGGGTAAAGCTGCGCAAAAAGCTGTTTGTGCAGGATATGATTGCGGAAGTGACGGACGGGGAGAAGAAAATTGTGCTGTGTGAACCCCTTACCTATATGAACCGGAGCGGCGAATGTGTGAAACGCCTGCTGAACCGATTCAAGGTCTCGCAGGAAAAGATGCTGGTGATCTATGACGACATCGACCTGCCTCCGGGCAAGGTGCGGATGCGCAGGAACGGCGGCCCGGGCACCCATAACGGGATGCGGAGCATTGCGCAGCAGCTGGGGAATACGGACTTTCCGCGGATCCGTGTCGGTACCGGTGACCGGCCGGCAGGACAGGATCTGGCGGCCTGGGTGCTGGGTCATCCGGGACCGGAAGAGCGGGAAAAGATGGAAACAGCTTTTGACCGGGCGGCGGAATGCGCAAAAATGTGGGTACAGGAAGGCCTTGACCGCGCCATGCAATTTGGTAACAGCAAGTAACCAAAGCAATCATAATTATGAATTGTTGCGGAGTCATTCACGCTTCAATTACGAAATGCTTTCCGGCAACAGAATGGCAAGTAATCATAATTATGAATTATGAATTGTTGCGGAGTCATCCACGCTTCAGCGTGGCGAATGACTCCCACGCTACAGCCGTCAGCGCTTTAGCGCTGGTAACGGCGATCGCGAAATTATGAATTATAAGTGCAGGAGATCATATGCCGTCTGATATCTTATCTTCCCTCACGGTCCCCGGGCTGGAGCAGCTGTTTGAAACGGCGCCGGGTAAAGCGACTGCGGTCGCAGGGGTGAACCAGACCCTGGCGGCGGTCATTGCCTGCCTGGCGGCGAAGCAGGGGAAAAAGACGCTGCTGGTGGCGGATAACGACCTGAAAGCTGCACGGGCAGCGGATGATATCCGCCAGCTGACCGGCGAAGGCTGCTGCCTTCCCGGGGGTGAAATCGACCTGACCCGTGCAGCCGGCAGCCTGGAAAGCAGCTGGCGGCGGTTGGAAGCCCTGGCCGCGGTAACGGAAGGGAAAGTCAGCGTACTCTGTGCCGGGGCGGAAGCCATGGCGCAGCGGATGGGCCGGCCGGAGATCTTCCGGGCCATGAGCCTGAAACTGAAGCCGGGAGATGTGTTCCCGCCGGCGGAATTGTCGCGCTGTTTAAGCCGGATGGGCTATGACCGGGTGGGCATGGTGGAAGGCAAAGGACAGTTTGCCCAGCGCGGCGCGATCCTGGACGTGTATCCCCCGGCATTGAGCCAGGGGATACGAATTGAGTTTTTTGATGACGAGATTGACGGGATCCGGGAGTTTGACTGCATCAGCCAGCGGAGCCTGGGGGATGTGCAGGAAGCGTTCCTGACGCCGGCATGTGAAGCGCTGCTGGAGGAGGATGAGTATCCGGAAGCGGCCCGCAGGATGCGGGAAGCCGTTGACGGGATGCCCGGCGCGGAAGGCGGCAGTGAAAAGGAACTGCTCTTTGACAGCCTGCCGCCGCTGCCGGATGATGATGCAGATGATGCGGAGCTGTTTGATAAGGCGGTGGCGCCGAAAATCCGGGAGAAGAAATACCAGGAATCACAGCAGATGGAAACAGACCGGCGGGTGGAACGCCTGCGGGAGGATGCGGAAACCCTGGAGGCAGGACTGCCCTTCCGGCGGATGCGTGCATGGCTGCCGGTGCTCACGGACCGGACGGCCTCGGTATGCGACTGGTTTCAGCCGGACCTGGTACTGCTTTGTGAGCCGGACCGGCTGAGAAACCGGACCGAGGAACGGCTGCAGGGCTTTGCGGAGGATTTGCAGAGCGCCATGACCAGGCATGAGGCGGTTATCGGCCAGGAAAACCTGCTGAAAAGCTGGGACGAAGTCCTGGAAGAACTGAAGGGCTATCCCCGGGGACTGCTGACGGAACTGCTGCTTGGCCTGGGCGGCATCCGGCCGGAAAACGCGGTGACCGTGGAGGCGTCCGGAATCCCCGGCTACGGCGGACAGATCCGGGCACTGAAGAATGATATTGCCGGCTGGCGGGAAAAAGGATACCGGGTGTTCCTGCTTTCCGGCGGAAGCAGCCGCGGAAAGCGGCTGGAGGAAAGCCTGAACGAGCTGGGCGAGAAAGCCCGGCTGTGTGAGAACGGCGTTCCGTCGGACCTGAAGGAAGCGGTTATCCTTCCCATTACGCTTTCCGGCGGGTTTGTGATCGCTGGGAAAAACGGGCAGCCCGGAACAGCTGTGGTATCCGATGCGGATATCTGGGGAGAGGGCTACCGGCGGAGTAAGAGCCGGAAGCATTCCGGTGAGCGGATTTCCACCTTCACAGACCTGAAGGTGGGTGACTATGTGGTGCATGAGGACCACGGTGTCGGCGTTTATCAGGGTATTACGCGGATCCAGAGCGAAGGCTCCTGGCATGATTATCTGCTGATCCACTACAGCGGCAATGACAAGCTGTATGTGCCGGTGGAACAGCTGGAGCGGGTGCAACGCTATATCGGCAACCCGAACCAGGCACCGAAGCTGAACCGGCTGGGCGGCGGCGAATGGGCCCGGCAGAAGGGCAAGGTCCGGGAAAGCCTGAAGACCCTGGCCTTTGACCTGAAGGCGCTGTATGCGGAGCGGTCGCAGAATACCGGCTATGCCTTCAGTCCGGACAGCGCATGGCAGCGGGAATTTGAGGACGAGTTCCCGTGGGAGCTGACGCCGGACCAGCAGCAGAGTGTCCAGGAGATCCGGGAGGACATGGAAAGCGACCGGAACATGGACCGGCTGCTGTGCGGCGACGTGGGCTACGGCAAGACCGAGGTCAGCCTGCGGGCTGCCTTCAAGGCCATTGCGGACAACAAGCAGGTGGCGCTGCTGGCACCGACAACCATTCTGGTGCAGCAGCATTACAATACCATTGTGAAGCGCTTCCGGCATACCGGAGCCCGGGTGGATTTCCTGAGCCGGTTCCGGACTGCGGCAGAGCAGCGGGAAGTGCTGGCGAAGCTCGCGGCGGGGGATATTGACCTGATTGTCGGTACCCACCGGCTGCTGGGCAAGGATGTCAAATTCAAGGACCTGGGCCTGCTCATCGTGGACGAGGAGCAGCGCTTCGGCGTGGCCCATAAGGAAGTCATCAAGAACATGAAGCGGCAGGTGGACGTGCTGACGCTGAGCGCAACCCCCATTCCGCGGACGCTGCACATGTCCATGACGGGCATTCGGGACATGAGTGTGCTGGAGACGCCGCCGGAAGAGCGGATCCCGGTACAGACCGTGGTCACGGAGTATTCCGATGCGTTGATCCGGGACGCGGTCCTGCGGGAGATCAGCCGGGGCGGACAGGTGTATTTCCTGTACAACCGGGTACGCAGCATCGGCAGCTTCTATGAGCGGCTGCGGGCGCTGGTGCCGGAAGCCCGCGTCGGTGTGGCCCACGGGCAGATGCGGGAGCATCAGCTCGAAGACGTGATGATGGACTTCTACAACGGCAATTATGACGTGCTGCTGTGCACAACGATCATTGAAAACGGGCTGGACGTGCCCAACGCCAATACCCTGATTGTCTATGACGCGGAGCGCTTCGGCCTGAGCCAGCTGTACCAGCTGCGTGGCCGGGTAGGTCGCAGCAGCCGGCAGGCCTATGCCTACTTTACGGTCCGGGCGGACCATATGCTGACGGAAACCGCCCAGCAGCGGCTGACGGCCATCCGGGAGTTTACAGAGTTCGGTGCCGGATTCCGTATCGCGATGCGCGACCTGGAGATCCGAGGCGCGGGGAATATCCTTGGGCCGGAGCAGCACGGACATCTGGCCACCGTCGGCTATGACATGTATTGCAAGCTGATGGAAGAAACGCTGAACGAGGTGCAGGGCCGGCAGACGATCCGGGAGCTGGAGACCCGGGTGGACCTGCGGGTGGATGCCTTCCTGCCGGTGGATTATGTGGCGGAAGAGAAGCAGCGGATGGAGATGTACAAGCGGATCGCTTCGGTGGTGACCGACGAGGACCGTGCGGATGTGACGGACGAGCTGATCGACCGCTACGGCGACCTGCCGCCGGCCGCGGAAACGCTGCTTGATGTAAGCCAGCTGCGGGCACTGTGCAACCGCCTGGGTGTGAGCCAGGTGACCCGCGGCAAGGAAGGGCTGATCATGAAGCTGGACGAGCGGTATGTGCCGGATCCGGCCTGCCTGCTGCAGGCCATCTCCGAAACGGACGGACGGCTGGTTCTGTCTGCCCGGGCACCGGTCCGGATGATCCTGAAGGTGCCGAACCTGCAGGAGCAGGAGATGCTTCAGGAAGCGCTGAAGACTGCGAGGAAACTGGTAGCAAGGGTCAAAGAACTGGAAGAAGCAAAAGCGGCACAGGAAACGGAAACTGCTGCCGGGAATTAATGGTGGGCTGATGAAAAGAAAGAGACTGGTCTTCTGGGCTGCGGTGATTGTGATCCTGGTGATTGACCGGATCACGAAGGAACTGGCTGTGGCAATCCCGGCGGAGGGAATTCCGCTGATTCCGGGGATCCTGGGACTGCGGTACGCGGAAAACCGGGGCATTGCGTTTTCCATGCTGAGCGGGTATCCCCGGGTGCTGGGGATCCTGAGCCTGGCATTGATTGCCGGCGGGTATATCTGGTTACGGAAGAAGGAACTCGCCCCGTTTCCGCTGACGGGCCTGGCCCTGATGGCGGGCGGTGCGGCAGGCAATATGCTGGACCGGCTGATCCGGGGCTATGTGCCGGACATGATTGAGACGCTGTTTGTGAACTTTCCGGTGTTCAACATCGCGGACAGCTGCCTGACGGTAGGCTGTGCGCTGATTATGATCAGTTTGTTACTGAGAAGCGATGATTGGAAAGGAATAGATACATGACGGAAGGAACGGAATACAGGGTAATATCCGACGGACGCCGGCTGGATGTGCTGCTGAGCGAGAAGACGGGCCTGAGCCGGAGCCGGGTGGCTTCGCTGATGGAGGACGGCCTGTGCGTTTCTGCCGGCAAGGCATGCCTGAAGGCGGGAACAAAGCTGCCGGCGGGACAGGAAGTCGTGCTGACGGTTCCGGCTCCCCGGGAGGCGGTGCCCCAGGCGGAGGATATCCCGCTGGAGATCCTGTATGAGGATGAGGACCTGACCGTGGTAATCAAACCCCGGGGTATGGTGGTGCATCCCGCGGCGGGACATCCGGACGGCACACTGGTAAACGCGCTCCTGGCAAGGCTGGATTCCCTGGGCGGAATCGGCGGGGAGCTTCGGCCGGGGATTGTGCACCGGCTGGATAAGGAAACCAGCGGGCTGATGCTGGTGGCGAAGAACGACGAAACCCAGGAAGAACTGAGCCGGATGCTGAAGGACCGGGAAATCGAAAAGCATTACCGGGCACTGGCGGAAGGCCGGTTCAAAGAGCCAGAGGGCGAGATTGACGCGCCGATCGACCGGAGCAAAAAAGACCGGAAGAAAATGGCGGTGGATCCGGAAGGCCGGCCGGCGGTCACCCGCTGGAAGGTGCTGGCGGAGGGTACAGCCTGCACGCTGCTGGACGTGCACATCCTGACGGGACGAACCCACCAGATTCGCGTGCATCTGCGGAGCATCCAGCATCCGGTGTGCGGGGATGAACTGTACGGATATGAGAAGGGCGGTGTCAAAGTGCCCTGCCTGATGCTCCATGCCTACAGCCTGAAATTCCGCCATCCGCGGACAAAAAAGGAAATGGCCTTCCAGGCGCCGCTGCCGGAAGATTTTATAAAAGGGCTGAAGAGCAACGGAATACAGATCAATTCATAATTCATAATTCACAATTCATAATTATGGTTACCGGAATTATCATTAAATTTGTTGAAACAGATTAATCTGATCTGTCCGTTTCATCAGAGGCAATAAAGAAAAGCGCTTCGGAAATGTTTTCCGGAGCGCTTTACACATATAACTGTGAATTATGAATTGTGAATTAATAGTTGATTTCGTCTGCGATTTCCCGGAGATACCGGTCCAGGGCGTTTTCCACGGCAGGCATGGGCTCAAAGCCGGCTTCGGCAAGCCGGGAACCGTCCAGCCGGGAATTGAGCGGCCGTTTGGCGGGGGTGGGATATTCGGAGGACAGGATCGGCAGCACCTTGCAGGGAAGGCCGGCCTTTTCCATGATCATCTTCGCGAACTGGTACCAGGAGATGAACCCCTCGTTGCGGACGTGATAGATGCCGTATTTCTCGGTGGGCAGGATGTCACAGATCACGCGGGCAAGGTCCCGGGTGTAGGTGGGAGAGCCGATCTGGTCGTTGACTACGCGGATCTCCTTTTTTTCCGAGCCGAGCCGCAGCATGGTGCGGACGAAGTTGTGCCCGTTCTTTCCGTAAACCCAGCTGGTGCGCAGGATGAAGTACCGGGTCATCAGGGAACGGACGGCGTCCTCGCCCTGGACCTTGCTCATGCCGTAGACGTTCACCGGGCCGTAGGGATCATTGATCTGCCAGGGCTGGTCCCCGGTGCCGGGGAAAACATAATCCGTGGAGATGAAGACGAATTTCGCACCGACGCTCAGGGCGGCACGGACGATATTTACTGTGCCCATGCCATTGACAGCTGCGCAGATTTCCGGCTGGGATTCCGCCTTGTCCACAGGGGACGTACGGCGACCTCGTCCTGGTCCTTGCTTATGCCGTAGATGTGCACCTGGCTGTAGGGATCATTGATTTGCCAGGGTTGGTCCTCGGTGCCGGGGAAAACATAATCCGTGGTGATGAAGATGATTTTC
>JAEEGL016665270.1_pt1 | contig 74054 bp, 60 predicted proteins | sample 9134231 | NCBI WGS metagenome assembly JAEEGL01 (sample SAMN16246548, study PRJNA631951) | gut metagenome | biome: gut microbiome; feature: rumen; material: fiber-attached | host: Bos | place: Iran: Karaj | collected 2018-10 | reverse complement strand
TGATTCTGGCATATTAGTTACAGTGTCATTCCCTGCATTTGCATCGTAGCTTATTGTACATGTTCCAAATGATTCAAAAGCTGTAGCAGTGTTTAGAACAACCGTATTTGGATTATCTGTTAATACGCCATCTATTTTCAAATGAGGATCTAAATCAGAGTTTGAATATAGTTTTTCTGCTTTTGTATATAATGTCAAACCTTTTAAAAATTGTCCAGTAGAAACACTTGATGAACTAGAATTAGTACTTACAGAAGAGAGTAAATTAATTCCTGATTCACTGTTCTCAAATATATTTAGAGAAGTACTTTGATTAGCAGATGATGTAACAGTTACGTAATCAATTGTGTAATCTATATCATCTTCAATTGCTTCCACATAACCTGTACTCCAATAATAATCGTTATTACTATTTGTGCTTCCTGCTTTTTTTACAGCGCGTATATCATATATTCCAGGAGCTACAGTAAGTTTCAAAGAGCTCCCAGTACTAATCTTCGTAGAAGACTTTAAATTGTCATCTTGATATAACTTTATAATTACACCACTGTTATCCCATGTTTCATCGTCTTTTCTAATATTAATTGTTATATCGTTTGTTGCTATAACTCGTTTGCAAACAGAGTATAGTGTCATATTTCCAGGAGTCTTATAAACAATATCGGATTCATTATCATAAGATACTTTATCTGAATTAGCTGTCATACTCCAGCCAAGGAATCCATACTTATTAGGAACAGGAGGCTCTTTATATGTACCAGAAATTATAAAATCGCTTGCATCATATCCGTTACCAGTAATAATAGCATAATAGCCATAGTATCTTCCACTTCCATCTGTTCTAAAGCCGAATGTTACAGAGTCCCCTTCTATGTCACCTTCAATATATGTTGATGGCATTGTTGTTCCAGAATTTCCACCGAATTTTCCAGATGCACCAGTATTAGAACCGAGTTTACTTGTTGAATAATTGATTGATGGGTCGTAATCTGGATGATTACCTTCCCATACACAAACCCAGTCATAGGTCGTACTTTCAGTTGCGTAGTATAGTTTTACATGAAGAGATGTAGCACCAGGTATTGTAATTACTTCTGTAGTATTTAAATTATTTTCGTAAGTTCCATTTGCAATACCATTATTATAAATATTTGGCGTATGTGAATATCTAGTACATGGATGTATAGAAGACGATTGATTATTAACAGAGTATTTTACAACATTTGTAGTAGTTTCATCACTAAATGCGTAATTTGGAGATTTGTAAGTTATAGTATATTCTGTTCCCCATATAGCATATAACGTAGTTGGACCATCGTCTGTATAGGATGCTCCAGCAAGATATGTGCCATCTACGTCATTTGAATTTTTACTCCAACCTAGGAATGCACTACCCTGTTTTGTTGGTATTTGATTAGGTATTGTTATTGCAACACCATTTATTTTTGGGAGTTCAGTTGGAATACTTCCTAAAGAACCACCATTTGCATCAAAAGTAATTGTTTCACCATATATTGCATACAAAATTGTATTTGATTCTAAAGTAAAATTATCTCCAGGATTGTATACTACATCACTAGAAGAAGCACTTAACCCCCAACCAGCGAAGGTAAAGCCTTCTTTAGAAGGTTTTGCTGTATTTAATGTTAAAGTTATTTTATCTATTTTCTTTTGTGCACTTGGAGCACCCGTTCCACCGTTTGCATCATATGAAACATTGTGATACCAAATAGCATATAAGGCAGTATTACTATTTGATGAATAATTTCCTCCTGGTTGATAGCTTGCAGATGTTGAAAAAGCAGATGTTCCCCAACCTAAGAAAGTATAGTCCCCTCTTACCGGAACTTTATCTGACAATTGTATTGTTGTTCCACCATACCTTACTTGATTATCTGGCATGTTTGTCACAGTATCTGTATCTGCATTAGCATTATAAGTAATATGGTATTCATTTGCTTTCCAAATTGCATATAATTTTACAGATGCATTTGATGAATACGTTGCAGAATTTCCAACATAAGTTGGTGTTTCAGGATTTTGATTTGGATTTTCATCCCATCCCATAAATGTAAATCCAGTCTTTGTTGTAGTAGGTAGAGTTAAATCAACATTCTTTAATTTTATGCCATTTGGAACAGTGGTTCCACCAGTTGCATCATATTTTATAACGTAACCATATACGGCATATACTGTTCCATTAGGAGCTTTAGCATTTATTACGTCTGCTTCGGTTATATATGTTGGAATGGTAGCATTATTATTATCTGCCCAACCGACAATATTCATATTTATAAGCTTTGGTTCTTCATAATCACCAGCTATAGAACCAGTTCCATTACCTGTAATAATTGCATAGCATCCATAATATGAAGCCGAACTATCGGATTTAAAGCCAAATGTTACGGAGTCACCTTCGATATCTCCTTCAATTAGTGTTGCATCTTCAAATGTTATTTTTGCTCCACCGCTAATTCTTCCAGTTTTGGCACCTAGTTTACTAGTTGAAGAATTTTTTGACGCAGTATATTCAGGATGACTTCCTGCCCATACACAAACCCAGTCAGAACTTGTTTCTGTTGAGTAATATAGTTTAATATGTAACGAAGATGCATTAGGAATTGTTACAATTTTTGTTGTATCTAAATTATTTTCATATATACCTATTGCCATACCAGAATCATCTATATTGGATGTATGGTAATATTTTGTTACTTCAGTGTTATCTTGATATGCGACCAAATTCTGTGATGTGCCATCTCTATATGTTCCTGTTCCTGTTTCTGTGTTTACTGCGCTGTATGTTACATGTTCATCTGGCATCCATATGGCATATAATGTTGCATCACCGTTTTTAGAATATATGTCGCCTGGTTGATATACTGGCTTTATCGATGTTGCAGAGTCTGTCCATCCATAGAATGTATAACCTGTTCTCGATGGAACTTGATCACTTAAAGTAATTGAAAAACCATCTCTCTTTTCTTGAGAAACAGGAATATTAGAAACAGTGTTGTCATCGGTGTTTGAATTATAAGTTACTATATGATTATTTCCTATTGCCAATACGGCTCTTGAAATATCATTAAGTACCCTGCTTGCGTTTTGATGAAAAATACCAATCTGTGTTTTATAAGTATAATTAACAGCATTGCCTCCTCTTACAGAAAAGCAGTAAGAGTCACCAATATTTGCAACAACAGAATTGTGCCAACCACGATGAGAGCCATCAGTTATTTCATAATAAGCATCACCTACGATTTTATTGGTTCCTAACAATTCATAAGATGAGCCTGTAGCATCATATGGATAAACCTGCTTATACTTTAATTCTGTCTCATTTACTATAGCAGGATTATTTTGCAAGCTAGATGCTTCAATATTTACATATGTACTAACATTATTTGTTTCGCTACCAGTTATGTCATATATACCATATATATTTCCTGTTGAACTAACTTTTTTTCCAAGAGATTTATACCAAACATGCTCCGAAGATTTAAGCTCATCTATTGATAAAGAATATGAACTAAACTTATTATCACCTGTTCCTCTTCCACTTCCGGTTATATGTTTAGAATTAGTGCTTAATGAAACTTCATTTCCGTTTCTTCCATAATTTGAGTATGCTAAATATGCTACGGCTCCCCATTCACTATTTTTTATCATGTGAGAACTCAATGCACTATTTACCAATTTTAGACGAGAATACATATCATTTGTACCAAACATATAACAATTTGGTTTAAAAACCAATCTTAATTCTTCAGAAGAAATTCCAGATGCATTTATAGTTCTATTAGATAAAGGTTGAGCCTTGCTTTTCCATACGTTTTCATCGCTATCATATTCTTCTATACTTGATGAAAATTTCGCAACCCATAATCCTTCAAGTTCTCCATCCCACTTGCCTAATGAATTTAAACCTTCTACTTCTTCTTCGGCTGTTATCTTTTGGAATGCAGGATGAACAATGTAGCCATCTGGCAAGTCATGTAGAATACCATCCTCTCCCAAATATTGATTTGAAGTACCAGCCAAAAATAATATTTCAATTTGTCCTGCTTTATTATTGCTATGATCTTCGTATAAATCTATTTCATTTTTATATAATCTATCACTACTTTTAAAAGAATGAATTTTATAAGCAAATCTAGGAATCCATACCCAGTAACTATGATCATCTTCTGTAATGGCATTTGCCCATTTTGATTGTTTTTCATCTCTTACATCATGACCAATTGAAACATAATTATAAGAACCTTCAGAATAGTTATCTGCTATTACTTCGCTATTATCTGGATCATTTTCATCTGTCCACCATACAGCTTTCATTCCATCACCAAGTATTGGAGCATTTGCCACTGAATCTGGTTGATCAAATGTAAATACTGCATATAGAGTAGTGTCTCCTGTAATTGTAATTTGGTCTCCAGGATAATATTCAACAATTTCTCCACTTTCGCTTTCTACAGCATCTTGAAGATTACTTGCCCATCCTTCAAAACTATGCATTGTAACTGGAGACATTATCTCAGATTTATTAGTAGATGGTATAGTGGCAATTGAGCCAGGTGTTACAGGTCTTGACGCTAACTCTGGTATTGAAGAGATGTCTTGACCGTTTCCATCAAACGATAATATAGGAGCTCTCCAAATAGCATACAGTGTTAGTGGGGCGTTCGCCGTATATTTCGCACCTGGATTATAAGTCGATTCTGTAGCAGAAGCGTTTTCAGACCAACCTAAAAATACCCAACTATATCTTTCTGGAATTGAGGAAGAAAGATTAATTGATAAACCATATTCTTTTTCTTGATTTTCGGGCATTCCAGTGACTGTTTCTGTAGTATTTGTGTTGTATGTAATTGCATATTTTTCCCTTGTATAATAAGACGTGAAATTTGAAGTACCATTTAATGCAAAAGTAGCAGGAATTTCAGAGTCTACATCATTAATCTTCAAATTTGGGATACGTCCACTTGAAGCTGTTACATTAGCATAAATAGTTTGTCCTTTTAACAATTGAGTGTTATTATTTATGTCCGTTCCAGTAGCTGAGTTAGCTCGCACGGTTAACGATGTATTTGCACTTTGAGATTTAGAAATAGTGTAATAATCCAAAGTAACATCATGAGAACTATACGAAACAGGTATTTCTGTATCAACAAGTGCTGTTAAACTTTGACTTAGTTTAGTTGCTCTTATCGTATATTCGCCATAGGTAACGTTACTAAATACAATTGTTGAACCAGTCTTTGTTGCGCTATTATAACTATATTTACGAGTATTTCCCTGATATAATGCAACATTTATTCCGCTATTTTCCCATGCTACGTTATCTTTATTAATTGTAATTGTAGCTGTGAAATTTGGCACTGGTGTAGGGCTCGGAGTAGGACTCGGTGTAGGACTCGGTGTAGGACTCGGTGTAGGACTCGGAGTAGGACTTGGAGTCGGGCTTGGTGTCGGTGTAAATGTAGGTGACGGCGTTGGAGTCGGACTTGGTGTTGGTGTATATGTAGGTGTAGAAGTAGGCGAAGGTGTAGGAGTATTAGTAGGAGTATTAGTAGGAGATGGCGAAGGTGTATCTGTTATTTCTGGTTGTTCAAGGATTCCTGACACCTCGACCTTACTTAAAGATAAAAGGCCATCTGTTTCTAATGCCCTAATATAATAAATCCCATTTCTGCTAACAGTAGCTTGATAAGTTTTTCCATTAGTACTTCTTCCTTCAATTCCATTAAAGTATACTTTTAGGCTTCCGCCTAATTCCGAAACGACATCGCAAGAAACAAGAGCTCGCCTATTTTCTTCTATTAGAGAAAATCTTTCGTTGCTAATAACTGGTCCAGTAATTCCCTTGCTTTTTGTGACATTAGAATTGTAATGAATCGCATTATTATCATCTGGAAATCCAGATAAATAAAAAACTTTTCCGCCATTATCTATAATAAAAAGGTCAGTATTACTTCCAAAGGAAACCTCATTTGAACTAGGAATAGAACCTTTTCCTCTATTTATAGATGCTAGTTCCAAAGTATTTAAATCAACGACATACCCTGTAATTATATCTTTATCTGCGCTTCTAAATGTCCAAGGAGCTTTATTTACTATTACTTTCTTAAAGCCTAACGCAGAAAAAGAATAGTCGTCACGTTTTTCCTTTTGAAATTGGAGCTGCATAGAATTAGCCTTATTTTCAATATTTTGTATATCGTTTACAAACTGAGAATAATTGGCTTTATCAACAACATTATATGATTGAACTAATACAATCATTGCTATAATTATTATAATTATTATTGTAATTACTAAAGCTACAAGGGAAATTCCCGAATTCTTTTTGTTAAATAAATTCTTCATAAGTATTTCCTTTCAAATGATAGATTTTTAGCTATCATAATTATATAATATAAGAAAGAAATAAATTAACATTTTTATTTTTTTTAATTATTTTGTAATAATATAAAGGGAATAATAGTTTTTTTAATGGAGGTAAAAATGGATATTTCAAAAAATATTTTTAGAGGTTACGATATTAGAGGAATTGTTCCTGAAGAAATAGACGAGAATGTCGCACTTGCTATTGGAAAAGGTTTTGCAACGTTAATGAAAAGAGAAGGAAACTCTTCAATAATTGTTGGCAGAGATGCAAGGCTTTCCGGCGACAGTTTATTTAAAGCACTTTGTGAAGGAATAAATTCAATTGGAATGGATGTAATAGATATTGGACATTGCATGACTCCAATGACATATTTTGCAAGAGAAATTTTGAATATTAAGCCTTCAATAATGATTACGGCTAGTCATAATCCTAAAGAATATAATGGTTTTAAGATGTGTGGAATGGGAAAAGATACAATTTATGGTGAGGAAATTCAAGAGTTTAGAAGATTCTTAGAAAAAGGAGAATTTGATGAATCCAAAGAAAAGGGCAAAGTTATAGAGCATAATTTAAGAGAAGAATATATTTCATACATTGTCGATAGAGTAAAGCTTGGAAATAGAGATTTAAAAGTTGCTGTTGATTGCGGGAGTGGTGCCGCAGGTTGGTTTGCACGAGAATTTTTAGAAAGACTTGGAGTTAAAAACTTTTTAATTGAATGTGAAACTCCTGATGGAAATTTTCCAATTCATCATCCAGACCCTTCTCAAGAAAAACATATGCTTGCATTTGAAGAATTCATTCGTGAAAATAAATGTGACATTGGAATTGCTTATGATGGTGATGCCGATAGAATTATATGTTTTGATGAAAATGGACGAATCAATTTTGGCGATGAATTCATGATAATTATTTGGAGAGACTTAATAAAGAAATATCCAGGTGCAGATGCAATCTTAGACGTAAAATGTACACAAAGTTTATATGAAGACTTAGAAAGAATAGGTGCAAAACCTAGATTTGTAAAGGTTGGAAGCTCATTAATAAAAGCAGATATTAGAAAAAACAATCTAGTATTTGCTGGAGAATATGCTGGACATATTTATTTTAATGATGAATATTTTGGGTTTGATGATAGCTTCTATTCAACAGCAAGAATATTAAAAATATTATCTAATACAGATAAAAAGTATTCAGAACTATTGGATGGAATTACAAGATACATAGGAACACCTGAAAAAATAGTAAAAGTTACAGATGAAACTAAATTTGAAATTGTAGAAAAATGCGTAAATTGCTTTAAAGAAAAAGGATACAAAGTAATAGATATAGATGGTGCCAGAGTAATATATGATGGTGGATGGGGTCTTGTTCGTGCATCAAATACTGGTCCAAATCTTACAATTAAAGCAGAAGCTGTGACTGAAGAAAAGTGCACTGAAATAATGAGTGAAATTGAAGAAACTATTAATCAATTTTCTAAATAGATTGGAGTGAAAAACATGAATAAAAATGGTGTATCGATGGTTGCACTCGTAATAACAATGATTGTAATAATTATTATTGCAGGAATAACTTATAATATGAGCATGTCAAATGTAGGTAAAGCTCAAAAGTCATCCTTTATGGCAGACTTAGAAAATGCAGTTTATTCATTGCAGGCATATGAAACAAGAGCACAGGCAGCATTTTTAATGGAGAATGAGAATGCAAATCAAAACTTTAATTCAAAAGAATTAAAATGGGATGGTCAATCTGAAAGAGCTGAAAACACTGCCAGAATTGAAGATAAAAACGGAACACTTGAAGATAGAATAGATTACATATTAGATAACGGACTTACCAAAAATTTAGAAAATAAGATAATTATTAAAGAAGGTGTACTTTATGTGCTTCCACAATATGAAACAGAATATGAATGGGCATGTGAAGTATATGATTACATGAAATAATATATTATACAATTTTTTAGGTGATTAAATGATATCTTTGGAAATTATAGAGAAATATTTTTGCTTATTTTTAATATACTCTTTTTCTGGTTGGCTTATTGAAGTAATAGGTGAATTAAAAGCATCAAAAAAATTTGTAAATAGAGGCTTTTTAATTGGACCTATATGTCCAATTTATGGAATTGGAGCGGTTTTAATTACGCTATTATTCTCACAATATGAAGGCGATATATTCGCGGTATTTTCACTTTCTATGATTCTATGCGGAACACTTGAATATTTAACTAGTTTAATAATGGAAAAATTATTTCATACAAGATGGTGGGATTATTCGCAAAAGAAATTTAATATAAATGGCAGAATATGTTTGGAAACACTGGCTTTGTTTGCAATATCTGGAGTACTAATAGTAAAATTTATTTCTCCGTTTTTTCTTAACATTATAAAGAGTGTTCCTTTGGATGTTATTAATGTGTTTTCAATTAGTACATTTTGCATATTGATTATAGATATAGTAGTTTCTCTTAATGTAATAAATAAAATAATGAGCATTAAAGAATCAATTGCAAATAATACTAAAGATACAACAGAGGAAACTTCAACAAAAGTAAGACAAATACTTCTTGAAAAATCTGCACCTATTAGAAGAATAATTCTTGCCTTCCCAACAGCTTTTACAGAAAAGCTTAATGTTGGAAAGGAAATGATTCAAGAAACTGCAAAAAAGATAAAAACAAATGTAGTTGAAACAAAAGATAGGGTTACAGAAAAAGTTAATGGCGTTAAAGAAAATACGATAGAAAAGGCTAATGAAATAAAGTCTAAAACAATAGGAGAATTACAAAGACAAGCAAGAATTAGAAAGAGAATAAAAGGAATTAGACTTATTAGGACAGAAAAGAGTGAAAAGAAATAGTGAAAAAAATAATAATTCTAGCAAGCATTATTATGTATGTTTTAATGCTTGCTAATACATATGCAAACTCGATTATTCATACGATTAAGGAAACAGAGGAAATATCTACAGGAACTATGCTATCAAAATATGAATTATTAACGAATGATGGCTGGGTGGTTGCAAACGTAATTGAAATAGATACTAATGACGAATATACTAATGTAGTCACGCTTGTATCTGATCAAGGTGTAGCAAAATTAGCTAGTACAATGTCAATGACAAAGAATAAAGGCGCTATCGTTGGTATAAATGGCGACTTTTTTTCTGGTGTATCAGGAAAAGGACATTCAATTGGAATTCTTGCAGAAAATCACAGATTAATGACATCTGCAACATCCGAAAATGACTCAAGAGACAAATTTGCTACACTTTATCTAAACGATAAAAATGAACCATTTTATGAATATCTTAAAAACGATATTCATATTAATGTTGGCGGAGAAAGAATCAAGGTATCAGATATTAACAAATACTCTACAGATTTAAGTGTGCCAACGATTTATACTCCAGAGTGGGGTGAAAAATCTTATGGTTCAAATGAAGAATTATACTGCACAGAATTTGTTATAGATGATGGTGAATGCATTGAAATTAGGGATAGAAAAGAAGGAGCAGTTATTCCTAAAAATGGATTTGTCATTATAATTGAAGAAAAAGCAAATCAATTATTAAAAAGCTTAATAAGTGTTGGAACGAAAGTATCATATGATACAGGAAGTTCATTTGATATAGAAAAAATAAAATTTGCAATCTCTGGCGGAGCAAAACTTGTAGACAATGGTCAAATTCCAGAATCATTTTCACATAATATTACTGGCAGAAATCCAAGAACTGCAATTGGAACAAATAAAGATGGAAATAAAATTTACCTTGTAACAGTAGATGGAAGAATTTCAACAAGTATTGGAATGACACAAGAAGAACTTGCAGAATTTTTAAAAAGAATAAACATATATAATGCCATCAATTTAGATGGGGGTGGGTCTACAACTATGGTTGCAAGACGCCTTGGAAATACAAATTTAACAGAAATAAATACTCCAAGTGGTGGCACAGAAAGACTTGTTGCAAACGGAGTTGGCGTAGTTAGTACAGCACCAGAATCAGAAAAACTTGAAGAACTAGTTATTAAAGTTGATAATACAAATATATTTGTTCATGAAAAAGCTCCAATAAGTGTAATAGGGCTAAATAAATATAAGGCGCCTATAGAAATAGATAGTGGAGATGTTTCGTGGGATTATGATGGCGTTGATGTAAAAATTGAAGATGGCACAATTATTGGAGATGTTGTTGGAGAAGTAACTGTTATAGCAAGGATTGGAAAGATTAAGGCTACTAAAGAAATTAATATTCTAAGCGATGTTAATGAGATTTTTATAAGCCCAAAATCAAGGACAATTGAACCTGGAGAAAAAGTATGGTTTAATATGCAAGCAAAAAACAGAAACGGATATTATGCAAAAACAGATGACACAACATTTGAAGAAAATATTTATAAATACTATAAAAATGAAAAAGAAGAAGAAATACCAGAAGATGCTATCTTTGAAGGACATATGTTTACTGCAAACACTGCAGGAACATACATTTTAAGTATAAAAAAAGGTAATTGTACAACATTTGCAAAAGTAGTTATTAAATCTCAAAAATTTATTGCTTTAGATGATTTTGAAGAAGTAGATTATTATTTCGATCCATATCCTGATGAGGTCGGAGGAAACACTTCAATTTCTAATGAATTCTATTATTCTGGTAAGTCTAGCGTAAAATTAGACTATGATTTTGATAGAGACGCAAAAGTTAGAGGAGCATATATTGTAATGAATGAACCAATAATTGTTCCAAAAGAAGCAAATTCTATCGCGTTTAGGATTTTTAGTGAGAATTATAAAGATGAAAAATTAAAAATCAAAATGCTTGATGGAAATGGAGATACAAGGATTATAATTCTTCAAGATAATATTCCGGAATGCTATTGGAAAGAAGTAGTTTATAATATTAGAAACTATACATTGCCATTAAAAATAACAGATATATATCTTGCACAAAACGATGAAAACATTAGAAGTAAAGGCTCTATTTATGTAGATAATTTTGGATATTATACAAATACAAAAGATACAACAGATATTATAGATATTCCAAAAGATGTAAAACTTGAAGACGCAAATAACACAAGCATTCGCGGAAGTAAATCATATGATATAGCATTTTTAAATGATTTTAGTACAGATACTCACATGATAAATTGGCTTAAAAATCAAAAAATGATAGATTCTATTAATAATACTGCAGATTTGTTAGTATTTATTGATTCAATTTCGGATAATAAAGAAAAATATGCGGTTTCTGGCGAAAGTATTGTTGATGATGTTGATAAATATAGTGTAAGTTACAACAAAATGTTAAAAGAAACTATCGAAAATAATGGATACAGAACGGTTTCTAAAGATGACTGTACAATTATAATGATGGATATATCACAAAATAGCATAAGAAAATCTGATGGTGACCAATATGCAAATATTGTAAGTGATATTAACGGAGACGAGACAGATAATATTGTAATAGTACTAAATAATACAATAGACAAATTTACAGATTTGAAGGAAAGAAAAGCATTTGTAGATATGCTTTGTGAATTAAAACGTAGCACAAAGAAAAATATTATTGTTGTTCACAGTGGTTTTTTCCAGGATTATTCTTTAGAAAGAGGTGTCAAATTTCTGTCTGTAAATAATACAATAAATAAATACGAAGATTACTCTAAGTCAGAATATTTGGTTTTGTCTATTGCAGGAAAAGAAACATCTTACGAGTATAAAAGAATATTTGAATAAAAATTGTTCAAATCATTGATATCACTTTTTGTGATTGCTACAATTAATATGAAAATATAAATAATGAAAGGGGGAATAATAATGAAAAAAATAGGAATTTTAACTATTTTAGCAGTAGTTTTAGTATCAATGGTACTAGTATTCACAGGTTGTGGAGAGGAAGGTGCTAAAGGAGGAAATGGTATAGTTGGAAGTTGGACATATCCAAATACAACATATACTTACATTTTTAATGCAGACGGAACAGGATCTTATGCTGGAAAAGATTTTACATATGAACTAGATGGCGATAAAATTAGCATTCTTTATGATGGTAATACAGATCCATTTGTATCGACATATAGTATTGATGGCAATAAGCTAAACATATTAGATAGCCTAGGAAATGATACTATCTACGAAAAGAAATAATTTTTGAAAATTATAGGGACGTCCATCAAAGGTTCGAAATTATGAACTTTTGATGGACGTCCATTATATTTTAATTCTTAATTAATTTCGAGATTTCCAATTATCTATACAGTATCCTAACAACGCAAAGTTAAAGTCTTTTGAAAAATTCATAGAATACGTGTGTCCACTTTCAACAAGTAAGTATTCTTTGCCATTATAATGGAAAAGAGTATTGGTTATAATTCCATTTGCTTCTTCGTGATATTTTTGACCGGCTTTTGAATTTGTTGTTTGCATACCAATCATAAGTCTATATTTATCAGTGTCTTGCCTATATTTTTCAAAATTCTTTAATTGTGAAACAGGAAAATATAAGAAAACCGAATAGTCATTATAATCTCTTTTTTCATCATTTGAAAAATCATAAGAAATACTGTAAGCAGGAGAGAGCTGATCATCAATCAAATATGGAATATCTTTGTCGTTAGAAAAGTCTTGAATGCTATCAACTGAACCAGGTGCTATTTTAATAGGAACATTTTGATTAATGCGTAGAGCATATAAACCATTACATTCTACAATATCTAGCTGACGTAACTCTCGGTGTAGATTGCTTATTGATAGATATTCTTGTATATGTAGGGCTTTTTCTAGAATATCATAATCTAATATTTTATAATCAAATGAATGTATGTGAGCTAGTCCAAAGAGGTTTTTGTCTAGTTCTTCAATATCACGCGAAGCTTCTAAAAAATCTTGTTTAGATTTATATTTTAATGCTAACAATGTTGTTGAAGAATTGAAAAAATCAGCATTAATAGAATTCAAGTCAACATCGTTTTCATATTCAACAAGAATTTTTAGGTCAAACAAAATATCTTTTAAATTGTTTCCGGTAAATTTTTTATTTATCAAATTATGTGCATATCCTTCTGAAAATGAAATTTCAAAAGAATCTCCATATTTTATGTCAGAAGCAAGTGCTTTTGAAGTTGTGCTAGAATCTAATGCTTTAACAATAGCGTTTTTGATTTCTTCATACTGATAATTATCATAGCAGGTAGAATCGTCAGATTTTCCGCTTGAAAGTACATAGTAATTGTTTCCATCTTTTTGAAACTTTAGTAATACTTTACCGCTATAGTCATACTTCCATCCTACAAAAGCGTCATCGGTTCCACCAACCATATTTATACTGCTTTCTGCATACTTTTTTACAAACACTGGTTCAAAGCCATATTTATCAAGAATATGTTTTTTTGCATTTGCTTCCGAAACACCAAGATATTCTTCTTTTTCTTCGTTGGTTTTAGAATTGTACTCGTTCATTTCTTGTCTTAAATCATTTTTCCATTGTTCAACGGAAGAATAATTTGAAATATCTTTTGATTGATCCGGCAATATAAATGCATTAAAGTTTTCTTCTGATTGTGAGCCCGACAAAGATAGAAATGACAAAACTAAAAATATAAGGACAGACATTTTTATTCTCCTTCATATAATGGTTTTTCACTGTATGTAGTATGTAAATATTTATGTGCTACATGGCTTCCAGGTTTTTCTAAAAATTCATCATATAGCATTTTCATAACTGGATTTTCATGAGATTTTCTAATAGTTGATGCTTCATCTATTGAGTAAATTGCTTTTCTACGTAAACCAGCAACATCAACACTCATACGAGTTTTTGCCGATTGAATTGGTTGACCACCACCCATAATGCATCCACCTGGGCAAGCCATAATCTCAATAAAGTGATATGGAGATTCGCCTTTTTCGATTTTTTCTAATAGCTTTCTTGCATTTGCAAGCCCAGAGGCAACAGCAATTTTAATCTCTTTTCCAGCAACATTTAAATTTGCTTCTTTTATTCCTTTTTCTCCACGAACTTCTTTATATTCTACTTGCTCAATAGACCTGCCTTCTAATGTTTCAACCGCAGTACGAACTGCAGCTTCCATAACTCCACCGGTTGTTCCAAATATTGCACCAGCTCCAGATGCCTCTCCCATAGGATCATCAAACTTTGAATCCTCAAGTTGAACGAAATCGATATTTGCTTCTTTAATCATTCTTGCAAGTTCTCTAGTTGTTATAACAAAGTCAACATCTCTAACGCCATCTACTTCCATCTCTGGCCTCGAACACTCATATTTTTTAGCAATACAAGGCATAACAGAAATAACAGCAATGTTTTCTTTATTCACACCAATTTTTTGTGCATAATATGATTTTAATAGAGCACCAAACATTGTATGAGGAGATTTACAAGAAGATAGGTGTGATAATTCATTTGGAAAATTCTTTTCACAAAATCTAACCCAACCAGGACTACAAGATGTTATCATTGGCAAAACGCCACCATTTGTAACTCTATCTAAAAATTCATTTGCTTCTTCCATAATCGTAAGGTCCGCACCGGTGTTTGTGTCAAAAACATTATCAAAGCCCATATTTTTAAGTGCAGTTACCATTTTGCCAGCAGCATTTGTTCCAATTGACATTCCAAATTCTTCACCAATAGCGACTCTAACTGCTGGAGCAGTTTGAACGATTACATATTTGTTTTCATCATGAAGCAATTTCCAAACATCTTCGGTATTATCTTTTTCGTGAAGAGCTCCTGTAGGACAGCTTTCAATACACTGTCCACAAAAAGTACAATTTGAATCTGCAAGAGAGCAACCATTTACGGTTGATATACATGATGTAAATCCTCTATTAGATTTTTCAATTGCCCCAATTTCTTGAACTTTTTTACAGGTTGCCGTACATCTACTACAAAGTACGCATTTATTCGAATCTCTAACAATTGAAGGAGACTTATCGTCTATTTCATAATTAATCAATTCACCTTCATATTTAACTTTTCTTACATTAAATTTTTCTGCAAGTTTTTGAAGTTCACAATTTCCATTTCGAATGCAAGTTAAACAATCTCTGTGATGATTAGATAAAATCAAATCCAAAGTTGTCTTTCTTGCATCTTGAACAGCTTTAGTATTAGTATGAACAACCATTCCTTCTTCAATTTTAGTTATACATGAAGTAGTAAATCCTCTACGACCTTCTACTTCAACTATGCACATTCTGCAATCTCCAACTTCATTAATATCTTTTAAGAAGCAAAGTGTAGGAATATCAATTCCGTTTTTCATTGCAGCTTCTAAAATTGTAAGGCCTTCCTCACATTGAATTTGTTTTCCATCAATTGTTAAATTAATCATTTTAAATCTCCTTTTGAACAATTATAGCGAATATAATCATACATTAATGTGCTTAATAATAATCCTGTATGGCGACCAAAGGCCAGTGCTGCGATTTACACCAATTAAGTTTGTGTCAAAATACACATATCGCAAGGAGCTTAGACTACGAGCGCCAGAGGCGTATATTGATACGTTGAGGACGCGAGTAGTTGTAGCGACACAGCGAGTGCGGATTTTCAAACAAATGGGCTATTTACTAATTGCATGGAATGGACATTTGTCAGCACATGTTCCACATTTAATACAAATATTTGGATCAATGTGGTGAGGTTGTTTTACTTCACCAGAAATAGCATTAACTGGGCAATTTCTCTTACAAAGTCCACATCCCTTACATTTTTCAGGGTCTATTACAATATTTGCCATTGACTTACAAGCACCAGCTCTACATTTATGTTCATTAACATGTTCTAAATATTCATCTCTAAAGAAACGCATTGTAGATAAAACTGGATTTGGAGCAGTTTGACCAAGTCCACATACAGAAGCAGCTTTAACTTGGTTAGCTAGATTCTCTAATTTTTCTATGTCTTCAAGTGTTCCTTTTCCATCGCAAATCTTTGTAAGAATTTCAAGCATTCTTTTTGTGCCAATTCTACAAGGGTTACATTTTCCACAGCTTTCTGATACAGTAAAGTCTAGATAGAATCTTGCAATATCTACCATGCATTTTGTATTATCCATAACGATAAGTCCACCAGAACCCATCATTGAGCCAATTGATTGTAAGCTCTCATAATCAATTGGTGTATCTAAGTTTTGAGTTGGAATACATCCACCAGATGGACCACCTGTTTGAGCTGCTTTAAATTCTCTGCCATTAGGAATTCCACCACCGATATCATAAATTATTTCTCTTAATGTTGTTCCCATTGGAACTTCAACAAGACCAACGTTAACAACGTTTCCACCAAGAGCAAATACTTTTGTTCCTTTAGATGTTTCTGTTCCGATTGCAGAATACCAATCTGCACCATTTAAAATTATTTTTGTAACGTTTGCATATGTTTCAACATTGTTTATTAGTGTTGGCTTTCCGAATAAACCAACGTTTGCTGGAAATGGAGGTTTAACTCTTGGTTGTCCACGTTTTCCTTCTATTGACTCTAAAAGTGCAGTTTCTTCGCCACAAACAAAAGCGCCTGCACCAAGTCTAATTTCTATATCAAATGAGAAGTTAGAACCTAAAATATTTTCACCTAAAAATCCATATTCTCTTGCTTGTCCAATTGCTATTTTTAATCTTTGAACTGCAATAGGATATTCTGCTCTAACATATATAAAGCCTCTACATGCGCCACAAGCATAACCAGCAATAGTCATTGCTTCTAGAACACAGTTTGGGTCACCTTCTAGGATACTTCTATCCATAAATGCGCCAGGGTCACCTTCATCTGCATTACAAACGATATATTTAATATCTCCAGTTGCGGCTTTTACAAAACTCCATTTTTTACCAGTTGGAAATCCTGCACCACCACGTCCACGAAGACCAGAATCAGATATTTCCTTTATAACATCGTCTTGTGACATTTCAAATAAGCATTTTTCCAAAGCTTTATATCCATCAAAAGCAATGTATTCATCGATATTTTCAGGATCAATTACACCACAATTTTTAAGTGCGATTCTCTTTTGCTTTTTATAAAATGTTAGTTCATCAAGTCTATTTACTAAACTTCCGTCAACGTCTTTAGCAAGTAATCTTTCAACTTTTGTTCCAGATGCAACAGCATCAATTATATCAGCACAATCTTCAACCTTAACATGACTATAAAAAGTATCTTCAGGTCTAACTATTACTATTGGACCTTTTGAACATAGACCAAAGCAACCAGTCTGAATTACTCTTATGTTTGGAAGATTTTTTTCTTCGATTATTCTACGCATTTCTTCAATTATTTTTGGAGACTTTGAAGAAGTGCAACCAGTTCCACGACAAACTAAAATGTGTTTTTCTGTTGTAGGTAAATTTTGATTTACGCGAAGCTGAAGTTCTTCTCTTTTAGATTCACGAATTTGTTCAATTTCTTCTCTTGTTTTCATGTATAGGAGTTCTCCTTTCGATTCTACTCATTCATTAGTTTATCTAGTACTTCGTCAAGCATCTTAACAGTTGCGTTTCCATATACTTCGTCATTTACCATAAATACTGGGGCTAATCCACATGCACCAACACAGCGAACCTCATCTAAGCTAAATAATCCATCCTCGGTTGTTTTACCAGCCTCTATCTTTAGACGTTCTTTAACCCTATCTAATATAGCCTGTGAACCTTTAACAAAGCACGCAGTACCAAGGCAGACAGAAATTTTATATTTTCCTTTTGGCTCTAAAGTAAATCTAGAATAAAAGGTTATAACACCATATATTTCTGCAAGGGAAATTCCCAAATATTTTGAAATTTCTGATTGGGCTTCTCTAGGAACATAACCAAATTTTTCTTGAACATCATTTAAAATTCCAATTAATCTATCCTTTTCATTTGGATATTTCTCTAAAATTTGCTTTGTTTCTTCAATTATTTTTGAGTCACAACAATTCATAATGTTTCCTCCATTTGTTTTAAATAAAGCACATAATTATCAAAAATATTTTATTACTATTCTTAATTGTTGTAAATGAAAATGACGTAACGTAATTTTAACTTAACAAAGCATATATTTGTTTGTATAATTAATTAGAATACAAAAGAACTGGAGATTATTATGAAAAGACAATTAAAAATATTTTTGAATGTTAGTTTAATTTTATTGATTTGTTTTTCATCGATTGCATTTGGATTACTTATTGATGAGAGAGCATCATATGATGTTGCGGATAACTGGATATACGAAGGTGTAGTAATGGATGCGGAAGGAAAATTCCCTCAAAAAAAGTACACCTATAGAAAAGATTTAAGTGAATCAATATTATATGGAAACAGAAATATTTATGATGAATTAAAAGAGAAGATACCGTTTATTAGTAAAGAGACGTTTCAAAGCATGTTTTCCGAACAAGATATGGCATCTGTCATTGCTGGCGCAAGTGGAACAGAAGCTATTTCAAAAACATATGGAAACAATACTTTTTATGAAACGATTAAAACTCAAAATGTTACACAAGAAGATGGTACAGTTACTGAAATAAAAAGTATCATCGATATGTGTTTTGAGGATAGTTACATACATTCATTTTCATTTAGTTATACAGATTCAACAGATGGAATAGATGATTATAACAAAATGTTAGCATCATTTGAAATTGGTAAAAAAGAGGAAGTAAAGTATAATCGAGAGTATTATTTACAAAAAGAAAGAGAAGCGGCTAAAAAGAATCAGGCTACGGAGGTTGTTAATGTCACTGAAGCTCCAAAACCAACTGCTACTGTTGAACCGCAAATAACAGAAGAACCACAAGTTACTAACGAACCGGTAATTACACAAGAGCCGATAACATCAGAAGAACCTATCGTTACGCAAGAACCAATAGCTACTGAAATACCAACTGCCACTGAAGAGCCAAAAGATAATTCAAATTCTTTAAGTGGAGAAAAGTTTGTAGCTGAAAAAAGTGTCGATTCAGAAGATAGTGGCGAAGTAAAAGAAATTGTTAAAACGCAAGAAAAAAGTGGGGAAAACAGAATAGAAGAAATAACAATTAGTATTTCTAATGTAAAAAAGAAGGATAATACTATTGAAAATCAGGAACAAACTATATCAATCAAACCACAAGAATACAAAAAAACAAACATGTTTTTTGCCATTTTATCACTCCCAATTGTTAGAAACCTAATTATTTTCTGCATCATATTTGATATAATAATCACAATACTTGTAAAAAGACATAAAAAGAAGAAAAAGCTAGAAAAAGAAAGTGAAAATAGTAAAGAAAAGGAAGCAGAAACTAATAAGGAAGATGAAAATAAATATTAAAATCACGTGCTGAAAGATTAATTCTTTCAGCACTTTTTAAGTTATAAATAGCGCTACAGATTGACTTTGAAGCAAAAATGTGTTAACGTAATACCAAATTATAAAGACAATAAGGGGAGAATTAAGATAAATGAAAAAAGTATTAACAGGCTTACAACCAACGGGAAGTTTAACCCTTGGAAATTATATAGGTGCAATAAAGCAAATGATTAAATATCAGGAGGAATATGAAACATATATTTTCATTGCAGATATGCATGCTATTACTATTCCTCAAGATCCTGAAAAACTATCTAACAACATTCGTGACTTGATAGCTATTTATTTGGCATGTGGAATCGATCCTAACAAAAATATTATTTTCTTACAATCAGATAATGTATATCATTCAAATGTTTCATGGGTGCTTGAGTGTAATACACCTTATGGTGTTTTGGGAAGAATGACACAGTTTAAAGATAAAAGTCAGAAACACCAAAACTTTATGGCAGGACTTTTAACTTATCCAATTTTGATGGCGGCAGACATTCTTATTTATGATGTTGATGGAATTCCTGTAGGAAAAGATCAAAAACAACATGTTGAACTAGCAAGAGATATCGCAGAAAATTTTAATAAAAGATATAAAGTGGACTTTTTCAAAATTCCAGAACCTATTATTCCTGAAGAAACGGGAAAGATAGGGGATTTAATTGATCCAAGCAAAAAGATGAGTAAATCGGCAGACAATCCTAAAGGAACAATTTATTTATTGGACGATTTAGAAGTTATTAGAAAAAAGATCATGGGTGCAACGACTGATTCTGAAATGCTAATTAAGTATGATATTGAGAATAAACCTGGAATTAGTAATTTGATGGCTATTTATCATGAAGTAACAAATATGTCAATTAAGGAAATTGAAGAAAAATATAAAGGAGCAAATTATGGCACTTTTAAGAAAGATGTTGCAGATGCAGTTGTTAACTATATTGCTCCAATTCAGGAAAGATATAAACAAATAATTAACAGCAATCAAATCGAAGAAATACTTGCTAAAGGAAAAGAAATAACAACAGAAATTGCTAAGAAAAAATATGAAGAATTAAAAAATATAATTGGATTACACATATAAAAAGATGGCCTAAATGGCCATCTTTTTTTATTGAATTAGCGTATAAATGACCTGAAAAATACATCCAAGTATTATTATGCTAATAAAGAAAATAATGGGCTTTTTTCCATAGTTCCGGTTGAAGTATAGTGCTTGACTTTGAAAGTAATAGTAAAAAAGCATAGCGACAAGAACTCCAGCTAAGGCAAACATACTTACACCCCCTTAGTGTCTATCAAAAAAGAAAACACATATAAAAGACTTATATATGTGTTAATAATATTATATTTTGTGTACAAAATCAATAAAATAGGAAAAGTGGTCTGGGTAGCGCGATTCGAACGCACGGCCTCTTGCTCCCGAAGCAAGCGCTCTACCAACTGAGCCATACCCAGATAGATAAGACGTTCAAAAAAATGAACGTCATAATTCTTTATAGTAGATTTTTAATTGTTTCAATAGCTTTTGTTTTGTATATTGCTTTTCCATATTCGTGTATTTTTGCGAGCATGTCTAGAGGATTTGATACCATAGTTGAATACTCTGAAAGAAGTGGGTCATAAGTATCAACAACAAGATAAAAATCTTTATTAAGCGAGTATAGAGATGATCTTGATGAATGTGATTCAATTTTAGCAAAATCTAGCAAATCATCAATGTTTTGAAATTGAAAAACATATGGACCACACATATTTGAACTTGTTTTTCTTTTAAGTTTTAAGTCAGGCTGTTTATAATCATAGTCACTTTTATCAAAACAAGGAAATTCTTTTGTTGATTTTGTTACAGTCAATGTAAATGTTCCCGTATCTGTAACCCTTGCATCAACTCTAATCATTGATTCATCGATATTAAAGCCATATTTTTTCTCTGCTTCTTGCATTACATCCCAGAAAAAATCTTGGGTCTCTGGCGAATTTCTTAAAAAAGAATGCACATCAATGTTATTTTCTTTAAGGTCATTTGTATCTAAAGTGATTTTTAATTTATCATCACTAATTTTCTTAATAATCAATTTTAGCTCCTTCCACAAATTTAAAATATTAAATTTAGTAAATGCTATCTTTTCTTTCGTTTGTTTCCTGCTCGGTTATTTTTGTATCTTTGTAATCTAAGTATTCACAAAGAGCATAGTAAATATCTTGCAGATTGTAAGTGTCTAGCATATTTTGAATCTTGTTATAATAAAACAAATCTTTTGAATTATCAAATAAGACCGGCTCATCAATATCTTTATTCAAAATTGATATTTGTTCAGGCAATATTGACGTGTTGAATAAAACACGTGGATTTTCAAAAGTTCCAAACACGTATTCAGCAATGGGTATTATATTATATTCTTTTTGCTTTATTATAAGAGCAACTTCATTAATTACGTAGCATTGTTCAGGATAAAGAAACACTTTCAAACAAGTATACGCATTAGAATTATATTTTGTTAAATCATCTTTTGGATTAAGCAGACCAACAAAAACTCTTTTTTCAAGTCCGTTTATAGGAATGACATTTGAATAGTTGTCGGATAACTTAAGACCAAATTTTTGAATTGTTTCTAATTTAGAACTATCTACGTAAAAATATATTGTTACCATATATAGTCCTTTCAAAGTAATATGCATAACATACTACCTACAACATAAAACAAGATTAGTATACATTAAAGGGGTAAATAGTCAATAAAATATAGACAAGTTTTAAATAATAATAATTTGACAAAAAAGGTTCAAAAAGAGTACACTTAAAGTTGATGAAGTACAATTATTTTTAGAATTTTTACGAAGGGAATGATGATATAAAATGATAGAAATTAGATGGCATGGAAGAGGCGGACAAGGCGCAAAAACAGCATCGCTTCTTTTAGCAGATGCAGCATTTAATACTGGAAAATTTATTCAAGGATTTCCGGAATATGGACCAGAAAGAATGGGAGCACCAATTACTTGTTACAACAGAATTTCTGATGAGCCAATTAGAATTCATAGTAATATTTATGAACCTGATTATGTAGTAGTTGTTGACGATACTTTATTGGAAGCGGTTAATGTTACAGCTGGTTTAAAAGAAGATGGTGCAATAATTGTTAATACTACAAAAGCACCTGAAGAAATTAGGCCTCTACTAAATGGATATTCTGGAAGAGTTTGTACAATAGATGCAAAAACGATTTCAATAGATACTCTTGGAAAATATTTTCCTAATACTCCAATGCTTGCAGCAGTTGTAAAAGTTACTGGAATAATGACCGAAGAAGATTTTCTAAAGGATATGGAAAGTTCTTTTGCACATAAATTTGCTAAAAAGCCAGATGTTATTCCAGGAAATATGGAAGCTTTGCGTAGGTCGATGCACGAAGTCAAAGGAATATAAATTCGAATGAAAATCGACGCTTCGCTAAAAATTCGAATGAAAATCGGCATCTTGCGTCGTCAGTTGCGGTGTCTTGCATCCTCAACGTACCATCATAAATTCGAATGAAAATCAGCGTCTCGCGGTGTCGCTACGACCATTTCAAATGCTCAACGTCAAGCAATGCGATAAGCATTGCGACCCTCGTGAGTTTGCAAAGCAAAGCTCACGCATATGATCCTTGTATTCAATTTAATTTGTTAAATTGAATACGCCTCCGCTTTGAAAGGTCTAAGCTCCTTGCGATACACTAATTTTGATTCGAATTTGACAAGTAAAAAGTTGTCAATATGAATTTGAATGAAAAAGAAGAACGATTTTGATATAGTGGTGCACGGTGCGCCAAGTAAAAAGAAAGGAGAATAAAGATGTTTGAATCTAGTAAAATAAATGCAAAATCAACTTGGGAAGAGATGACTCCAGGTGGAACAATATATGATGCTGGTAATTCAGTTGATTTTAAAACTGGAGACTGGCGTTCACAAAAACCAGTATTCTTAAGTGAACAATGTAAACAATGTTTACTATGTGTTCCTTGCTGTCCAGATGGAGCAATACCAGTAAATGAAAATGGTCAAAGGGAAGATTTTAATTATGATTATTGCAAGGGATGTGGAGTTTGCGCTAAGGCATGTCCTTTCCATGCAATTGAAATGAAATAAATAATTTGCATGAAAATCGGCATCTTGCTTCGTTAGCTTCGGTGTCTCGCATCCTCAACGTACCATTGTACGCCTCCGGTGCTCGCACCTAGCTTCCTTGCAATATACCAATTTTGATGCAAATTAAAGATATAGAATAGAAAATAACAAATAATCATTATTTTGAGCTTGCAAGACGCTAATTTTCATGCAAGCGACCAAGGAGGAAGATATGAGTATAAGAGAACGCCTAAGTGGTAACGAAGCGGTTGCCAATGCTATGCGACAAATAAATCCAGACGTTGTCGCAGCATTTCCAATTACGCCTTCAACAGAAATTCCACAATACTTTTCAACATTTGTTAATAATGGACAAGTATCAACTGAATTTGTTCCGGTTGAAAGCGAACATAGTGCAATGAGTGCATGTATTGGTGCATCATCTGCTGGAGCAAGAGTTATGACAGCTACTTCTGCAAATGGATTATCATTAATGTGGGAAATGCTATATATAGCATCTTCATTAAGACTTCCAATTGTTATGAGCTGTGTTAACAGAGCAGTGTCTGGTCCATTAAATATTCATAATGACCATTCAGATTCAATGGGTGCTAGAGATTCAGGCTGGATACAATTATATGGTGAAACAAACCAAGAAGCATACGATAATATTTTAATGGCAATTAAAATTGCTGAACATAAAGATGTTATGCTTCCAGTAATGAATTGCTATGATGGATTTATAACTTCACACTCAATTGAAAATATTGAATTAATTGAAGATGAAAAAGTTAAAGAGTTTGTTGGAACTTATCACCCAGAACATTATTTATTAAATAAAGATGAACAAATAGCTATTGGACCTCTTGATGTTCAACCGTTTTTGTTTGAACATAAATATCAACAAGCAAGAGCGATGAGAAAAGCAAAAGAAGTTATTAGAGAAGTTCAAGAAGAATTTTTCAAAATGACAGGTAGAAAATATGACTTAATTGAAGAGTACAAAATGGAAGATGCAGAATTTGCAATCGTTGTTTTAAATTCAACTGCAGGAACTGCAAAAGAAGCCGTAGATAAATTAAGAGCACAGGGAATTAAAGCAGGGCTTGTTAAGCCAAGAGTGTTTAGGCCATTCCCTGGTGAAGAAATTGCAAACGCACTTAAGAATGTAAAAGCTGTTGCAATCATGGATAAAGCTGAGGGCTTAAATGGAGTTGGAGGACCATTATTTACAGATACTACTTCAGCAATGTTAGTTAATAACATTGTTACACCAAAAGTTTTAAGTTATGTTTATGGTATTGGAGGAAGAGACGTTAAAGTTTCAGATATTGAATCTGTTTATAATGATTTACAAGAAGTTGCAAATCAAGAAAAGGTTACCGATACATATAGATACCTTGGATTAAAAGGAGGTAGAGACTAATGGCATATGATTTTAAAGAAAACATGAAAAAGAAAAACCGTCTTGCCTCTGGACATAGAATGTGTGCAGGATGTGGTGCACCAGTTGTTGTTAATGCAGTCCTTAGAGGATTACATGAGAATGACCATGCAGTAATAGGTGCAGCTACAGGATGCTTAGAAGTTTCTACATTCATGTATCCTTATACTGCTTGGAAAGATAGTTTTATTCATACAGCTTTTGAATGTGCGGGAGCTACTGTTTCAGGAGTTGAGGCAGCATTTAAATCACTTAAAAAACAAGGAAAATTGCCAGAAGAATATTCATCTAAATTCATTGCTTTTGGTGGCGACGGTGGAACTTATGATATAGGACTACAATCACTTTCTGGTGCAATGGAAAGAGGACATGACATGGTGTATGTTTGTTACGATAATGGAGCATACATGAACACCGGAATTCAGCGTTCATCTGCAACACCTAGATTTGCAGATACTACCACTTCTCCTGCTGGAAAGGTTATTCCTGGAAAGCAACAACCAAGAAAAGATTTAACAGAAGTAATTGCAAATCATCATATACCATATGTTGCACAAACTGCTGCGATTGGCAATTTTAGCGATATTACAACAAAAGCAGAAAAAGCAATATATACAGAAGGTGGTGCTTTCTTAAATGTTTTAGCACCATGTCCAAGAGGTTGGGGATACAATACAGAAGATTTAATGCAAATAAATAAACTTGCGGTTGAATCTTGTTATTGGCCTCTTTATGAAGTTGAAAATGGTGTATATCACATTACATATAAACCAGCAAATAAAATTCCTGTAAGTGAATTTTTAAAACCACAAAGAAGATTTAAGCACTTATTTGCTCCAGGAAATGAATGGATGCTTGAAGAACTTCAAAAAGAAGTAGATGAAAGATGGAATCGTTTATTAGAACTTGAAGAAATAACTAATAAATAAGTTATATATGTCTAAAAGAGAATGGGGGTGAATAATATGGCATTTTGTGAACATTGTGGCACACAACTAAATGACTCTATGAACGTTTGTCCTGGATGCAATGCTCCAAATCCACACTATCAAGCACCACAACAACCTGCTCAAAATATGGGAACAGCTTTTGGAACAAATGGAGGACAAAATTTTGGTACAAATAATGTTCAAAATAACGGACAAAATTTTGGCGTAAACAATGGTCAAAATTATGGTACTAATAATGGACAACAATATGGACAAAGCAATCAGCAGAATTATCAAAATAATACACAGCAAGCATATAGTAGCGTGAATAATGTAGGTGATCATACAGCAGAGTTTGATCCTAATGATATAGCAAATAATAAAGGTATGGGAGTCTTAGCTTATTTTGGAATACTAATACTAATACCGATTTTTGCTGCACCTCAATCTAGATTTGCAAGATTTCATAGCAATCAAGGACTTATTCTAATTATAGCATCTATAATAAATGTTCCTTTATCAGTAATACTTGCATTTATTCCATTTATAGGTGGACTTCTAAGTCTTGCATGCACTATTACACTACTTGTGTTCATGATCATGGGTATCGTATATGCCGCACAGGGAAAGGCAAAAGATTTACCACTTATAGGATCATTTAAAATATTAAAATAGTAAAAGTAAAAAGGCTCTCCAATTAAGGAGAGCCTTTTTGGTTACTCGTTGTTAAGCTGCCAGTCATAGAAATACTGGCTTACCTCATCACCCGAGAGGAACATATAGTAATAGTTCGAGTTGTCCATGAAAGAATAATTGTTGATTTTGTATATGACAGAGAAGTTCTGGTCGAAGGACAGATACGCCTCACCATAGTCGTCGAAAATCACATAGAAGCCATAGCCAGAATACTCCTTTTCATCTTCATTTCTAGAAAGAACGAAAGTCTTTCCAATGAAGTTGGAACGATACCAGCTGAGCTCACGGAGAATGAAGTACATCGCTTCGTCACGGTCAAACGTGAAATTACCGATTTCGTCGTATTCGGTGAGTGGGATTCGTACAGTTTCATCTGAGAAGTCAAAGCACAGAGTCGAGTAGTCGCCGTCGACCAAAATCTGGGTGTTCGGCATATACCCGAGATATTCTTTGACCATGGCCATGAAATCGTTGTAGGAGACATAGTTTTCACCGTCATAGTCAAATCCGTCTTCGAAATAGAGAAAGTCCTCATCATCGTTGTCACCCGCAATCGCAATGGACAGGGTCAGAATCATGGAAAGAGCCACCAACAGAGCAATCAACCGCTTCATTGAAGAAGCCTCCTTTTTTGAGCTACAGCTCAATAGTCTGCAATTTATGCAGCCAAGAAGCATTATATCACGGTTAACATAAAAGTGCAAGCGTTTTCGAATTTCAGAAATATTCCTGTTTTCAAAAACAATCAAAAAAACCGCCAATTCAGGCGGTTTTTTGATTATTGATTTACTACAAAAGTATTATAGATATACATGGCTTGAGCAATTTCGTTTCCGGGTATAATGATTCCGTACTCAAAGAAATCATAAGAAGGAACAACATAGACGAACTTAGAATTTTCGATGTCGAAGGTCAAATACGCTTCATTTCGTGAGTTTAAGGTTATGTATGGCCAGACATTGGCAGAAACATAGTAAGTATCTGTAGGGGTAACTGTTTTGAAAAAGCGCATTGAGTTATCCTTATATGGCGAGATGTAGTCAAATAAGTCTCTAGAAAGCAGATTTGTTATATCCTCTCCGGACATGTACATTTCACCGGTTTCGATGTCATATTTTATCATCCTTTGAACATCATCTGCCGGAAAGTGAATAGTCATCACACCATATTTTCCAGACCCACCTTTAGAAAGTGTTACCAAGGGTTTGTAGCCAAGATACGTCGTAATGTCATTTACTAATTCGTCCACAGAAAACAAAGTCCAGTCGACTCCATCACCTTCTTCAGCAACAGACGCGTAAGACAGAGAGAACAGGAAAACAACGATCAGGGAAAATGCAATCAGTTTCCGCATAGTAGCCTCCTTTTTTGTTCATTACTAGAAAAATTGAGACAGGATTTATTATACCACGGTTTACATAAAAATCAACTGTATTTTTTAGATATATGCTTGTATTTAGTCTTTTTTTGTTATTTAACAACGGCATGTGTTACCACTTTTGTCTCTGATGCCATCATAAATGCCTTATCGTCTTGTGACATAATTAGTTCTTTGAATTCTCGAAGCCTGCTGTTTTCAATGACTGCAAATATTAAGTACTTTTCTCCTGAAAATTGAGATGGCTCTCCATTAGACACGGTTACTTTAAAACCTTTATCTTGAATCATTTTTATCATTTCTGGATCTCTTTTTGAAGTAACTACTTGAACGTTTATAGTTCCGGATATCTTTTTAGATAATTCTCCACCAATAATATTTCCAGCAGAAAATCCTAATGCATATGCAAGTGCAATATTTAGTGTTTCCAGTTTATTTACTGTTTCAAAGTTTAATGCTTCTCTAACAACTAAAAACCAAACAAGTGCCTCAACAATTGCAATTATAGCAGCTACTTTTGTTTTACCTCTTACTATAATTACTGTTCTAAAAGTTGAAAGTGAAACATCAATTATTCTACAAAAGAAAATTTTTAAACATAAAATAATTAGGTTTGTAGTTAGCATAAATACCTCCTCAAATTTGGTGAATATTTCTATTTGATTTTATCATAATTAGATTAAAACAACAAATCTGCTTGAATACTAAAATTCTTATATATATAATTGAAATGATAATGAGAAAAGTAAGGAGAGATGATAATGGCTGATACAAAAACAGAAGGTCAAAAACTTGCTGAAAAACTTTTAGTTAAGAAAAAGAATGGCTGGGAAGGTTTAACTGATGCAGAAAAAAGAAAAATAATGAAATTCTCTGATGGATATATAGATTATTTAAACAATGGCAAAATTGAAAGAGAAATAATTAAAGAGTCTGAGGAGATTGCAAAAGAACATGGTTTTAGACCGCTTTCTTCTTTTAAAAAACTTAACGCAGGAGATAAAGTTTATTATATTAATAGAGATAAAAATATAATACTTGCAGTTATTGGTAAAGAAAAATTAGAAAATGGAATCAATGTAGTTGGTGCGCATACCGACTCTCCAAGATTAGATTTAAAGCCAAATCCACTATATGAAGACACTGAATTTTCATATTTTAAAACACAATATTATGGTGGAATTAAGAAATATCAATGGGTAACAATTCCGCTTTCTATTCATGGTGTTGTTGCATTAAAAACAGGAAAAAAAGTTAATGTTAAAATTGGTGATGAGGGTGACGATGTTACATTTGTTATCACGGATTTGCTTCCACATATGGGAAGACATCAAATGGAGAAAAAGGCGTCAGAGGTAATTGAAGGCGAAAACTTAACCCTTCTAATTGGTAGTATGCCATTTGAAGATAATAAAGTAAAAGAAAAAGTAAAGCTTAAAACAATGGCTATATTAAATGAAAAATATGGAATTTGCGAAGAAGATTTCTTAAGCGCAGAACTTGAAATTGTTCCTGCATTTAATGCTAAATCACTTGGATTTGATAAATCAATGATAGGTGGATATGGACAAGACGACAAGGTTTGTTCTTACTGTTCATTAATGGCCATTTGTGAAACAGAAGCTCCTCAGAAAACAGCCGTATGCCTTCTAGTAGATAAAGAAGAAATCGGCAGTGTTGGAAATACAGGAATGGAAAGCCTTGCTTTTGAAACATTTTTAGGAGAATTGATTCATCTTTGTGGTGAAAATAATACACCAAATATTTTACATAGAATATATCAAAATTCTGCAATGCTTTCTGCAGATGTTGATGGAGCATTTGATCCATTATATGCTAGTGTTGCTGATAGAAAAAATGCATCATTCTTCGGATATGGTGTTGGAATGAACAAATATACTGGTGGAAGAGGAAAAGGCGGAGCTAATGATGCAAATGCCGAGTATATTTCAAAAATACGCAGATTATTTGATGATAATAAAGTTAGATTTCAAATTGCAGAACTTGGAAAAGTTGATGAAGGTGGCGGAGGAACAATAGCATATATACTTGCTAATAAAGGCATGGATGTTATTGATTGTGGAACTCCAGTTTTATCAATGCATTCACCATATGAAACAACAAGTAAATTTGATGTATATCATTCATATCTTGCTTACAAGACATTTGTTAACAAATACACAGGAAAGTAAAAAACAAACTTCATACACATTAAAAAACCCGAAGTAACATGACCTCGGGTTTTTTAATCTAATTGTTTAATAGGAGTGCATATGAATAATAAAAATAAAATTGAACTAATTTTATCTATAATTGTAATTATACTAGTATTGGTTTTTGTATTTTTAAATAAAGAAACAGAGTTTAATTTATACGAATCAGAGTCTGAAGAACAACAATTAAATAATTTAGAACAAGAAAATGATGAATTAGTCGAAGACTCTTTGTTATATGTTTATTTCTTAGATGTTGGGCAAGGGGATTGCATTTTTGTACAAAACGAAAATGAAACCATGCTAATTGATGCTGGAAATAATCCTGATGGTAAATATGTAAGCAAGTATTTAAGAAAAGAATTAGGCATTAAGAAAATTGATTATTTGATTGGAACACATGCACATGAAGATCATATTGGTGGAACAGATATTATAATCCAAGATTTTGATATTGGAACATTTTATATGCCAAATAAAACCTCGGAAAATAAGTGTTATACGGATGTTATTAAATATGCAAAAGAAAAACAAATTGATATAGTATCGCCAAATATAGGGACGAGGTTTAATGTTGGAAATGCGACTTGTGAAATAATGACAAAAAATGATGATGCAGAAGACTATAATGAAACATCAATCGTAATAGAAATGAACTTTGGAAGGCAGAAATTCTTATTTACCGGAGATATGGAAACAGAAAATGAAGAATCTAGAAAATGGGATGACATAGATGTGCTAAAAGTTGCACATCATGGTTCAACGTATTCTACTTCGTCAAAGTTTTTAAATGAAATTAGACCAGAAATTGCCGTTATAATGTGCAGTAAGAATAATGATTATTATTATCCTCATGAAAAATTAATAGAAAGACTCGAAAAGTCAGGATGCAAAGATATTTACGTTACCGCCGATGAAGGTACGATTTTAATTACTTCTGATGGAAGAAAAAATACCGTAAAAAGCTTAAAAGAACTAAGTTTTGATGGTAATAAATAGGCATAAAATTTGACAAAACCACAAAAATACTATAAAATTGCCTCTGCACCTTACAAAGTAAGGGAAAAGAGGTAATTTTATGATAAGAAAAGGAAGATTATTACTTATGAAAAAATCATTTCAAGCAATAATAATACTAATGGTTATAATGTCAGTATATTGTTTGGGCACAATAGTAAATGCAAATGAAGTTGAAAATTTAAATGATGAATTAAAAGTAACAGCTTTACATAGAAAGTATGAAAAAGCAAAGCTTCTTAAGTTTGCAGAAAATGATGATGTAAGTGGAGAACAAGAAGAAACAATTGAAATAGAAGAAGATCTTGAGGCGGAAAATATAGTTATTGAAGAACAAAGACGAATAGCGGAAGAAAAACAAGCCAATAGAGAAAAAGCTGAAATATTTATACGAAAACTTCTTGAAAGCTATATAGCTGGAACAAAAAGAATTACTGAGATGAATGAAAAGGCAGAAAAACAAGCCCAAGAAGAATTGATTGAAGTAATTGAATCTGGTGAAAATATAATTGTTGAGGAAGCTAAAGAACCTGTTCCAGAGGAAATTCAACCTGAAGAAAAAGTTGAAGAAAACAATGGAAAACCTACTAACTATGTAAAAGTATTAGATGTTACAGCAACAGCTTATTGTATTTGCCAAAAATGTTGCGGAAAGAGTCCAAGTAGTCCTGGATATGGAGTAACAGCTTCTGGATTAAAAATCATACCTGGTACAGGAATGAAAGTTATAGCAGTTGATCCAAAGGTTGTAAAACTTGGAACAAAAGTTTATGTTGAGGGATTAAATGGAGCTCCAGATTATGGATATGCAGTTGCTGCAGATACAGGCGGAGCAATCAAAAATATGAAAATAGATTTATATTTTGACGCACATTCAGACACAATAAAATGGGGCAGAAGACCTGTTAAACTTTATATTTTACCAAATTAATTATTGGGAGTGTTCCAAATTTCAGGAACGCTCCTTTTTTGAATTTTAGGGGTGTTCCTAATTTTTCAATTTCTTTAAAAAAAGCAAAAATTGTTTAAATGTTAGTTAAACAATGATATTATAAGTATAATGTTAGAAACTGGGGTGGAAAGATTTGAATTTGTATGAAGAAACAAGGATGTTATTAAACCAGTATGGTCTAAAAGCAAAGAAGAAGTTTGGACAAAACTTCCTTGTTAGTGATGAAATAATTACTCAAATTGTTAAAAAAGCAGAGATTACAAATGAAGATGTAGTTTTAGAAATTGGCCCTGGGCTTGGAACACTAACAAAAGAACTTTTAAAAAATGCAAAAAAAGTCATCGCTGTTGAACTAGATGAAGACATGATTGAGATTTTAAAAGGCAGGTTTTTGGCTGACAATTTGGAAATAATAAATGATGACATCTTACAGCTTGATTTAAATGAAGTTACAAATAAGTATGGAAAAATAAAAGTTGTGGCAAATTTGCCATATTACATTACAACTCCAATTGTGATGAAACTTCTAGAGAGTAAATATGATATTAAAACAATTACTGTAATGGTTCAAAAAGAAGTTGGAGAACGAATATGTAGTTCTAATTTAGATAGAGAAAATAGTGCGATTACTATTGCAATAAATTATTATGCAAATGCAAAAATGGTGCTTGATGTGCCAAGAGACTTGTTTTTCCCTTCGCCAGATGTTGACTCGGTGGTTGTTAGATTAGATGTTTTAGAAAAACCACCAGTTGATGTTTTTGATGAAAAGCTATTTTTTAGAATAGTAAAAATGGCATTTTCTCAAAGAAGAAAGACGATATTGAACTCGCTTTCTTCGATGGAATTTTCTAAGGAAAAAGTTAGAGAAGTTTTGGATAAATTAGGACTTGATCAAAAATTAAGAGCAGAAGATTTATCAATTAGTGATTTTGCAAATATTTCAAATGAAATAGTAAAATAATTTGGAGGAGCTTATGTTTAATACTAAAGAAATTGTTATTATTGATGATGCAGGAGATGTGTTTGAATTAGCATCAAATATTTTCAAAAAAGAAAAAGAAGAGTATGAATTTATGAGGTCAACATCAAGTAAAGAAGATATGAATGCTGCTCTTGCAGAAATACCAAGCCTTATTATTATAAATGCAGATAACCTTAAAAAAGATGCACTTAAAGTATGTGAATATATTCGAAACGATTCGGAAAATAGCATTACTCCAATTATAGTTACAGGAACGACAAAAGATGTAAATTACAGAGTTGAATTTTTAAAGAGAGTGGTAGAATATTATATTCCGAAGCCACTTACTAAAATATATTTTTATTATACAATCAAAAATCTTTCGAGACTTATCGAAGCTAATAGATGCATTAGTAACTTAACTGGACTTCCTGGAAACACTCAAATTGAAATTGAGCTTAAGAAAAGGGTTGCTAGCAAAAAGTTATTTGCAGTTTTATATGTTGATTTGGACAATTTTAAAGCTTATAACGATAAATATGGATTCATGAACGGCGACGAAACTATTAAATTTACAGCAAATTGTATGCGTGAAGCTATTCAAATATACGGCGGGAAGAAGGATTTTCTTGGACATATTGGTGGTGATGACTTCGTTGCGATTGTTGATTTTGAAAATGCAAGAAAAATTGGAAAAGATATTATTAAGAGATTTGATAAAGGCATAGTAGATTACTATTCAGATGATGATGTTGAAAAAGGATTTGTAAAAATTTTAAATAGACGTGGCAAATTAGAAAAATATCCTCTTATGACGATTTCTGTTGCTATGATTTCGAATAAGTATAGAAAATATGCAACTGTGCTTGAACTTGGTGAAGATGGAGCAAACGTTAAGAAAAAGGCTAAAGCTATAGCTGGAAGCACATTCTTAGAGAATAGAAGAAGAGGAAGATAGATAGGAAATAATAAATGGAAGATATACTAAATGGACTTAATAAAGAACAAAAAGAAGCGGTCACTACTACTGAGGGGCCACTTCTTATTGTTGCTGGAGCGGGATCTGGAAAAACTAGAGTATTAACTCATAGAGTAGCGTATTTGATAAAAGAAAAAAATGTTGCGCCGTGGTCTATAATTGCAATTACTTTTACTAACAAAGCAGCAAAAGAAATGAAAGAAAGAATAAGCAAACTTCTTGGCGATGACGTAGCAAAAGATATGTGGGTTGGAACATTTCACTCTATGTGCGTAAGAATACTTAGGAGAGAAATTGAAAAAATTGGTTTTGATAGAAATTTCTTAATCTTTGACACTACTGATTCAAAATCTGTTGTAAAAGAATGCATAAAAGAACTAGGAATTGATGATAAAGTTTTTTCCGAAAAGTATTTTATGGCTGAGATTTCAAAGGCAAAAAACGAATTTGTTGACCCAGTTGAGTTTTCAAAAAAACATCAAAATGATTATAAAACTGAAAAAGTTATAAAGGTTTATTCTCTTTATCAGACAAAACTTAAGAGCGATAATGCATTAGATTTTGATGACATTATCAACTACACAATAAAAATATTTAAAGAATTTCCAGACACTCTTTTTTATTATCAAAATAAATTTAGTTATGTGCTGGTTGACGAATATCAGGATACAAACAAAGCTCAGGACATACTTATTTCACAGCTTGCTGAAAGAACTCAAAACGTCTGTGTTGTTGGTGATGATCAACAAAGTATATATAAATTTAGGGGCGCAGATATCGGAAATATTTTAAGCTTTGAAAAAAGATTTAAAAATACAAAAGTAATAAAGCTAGAACAAAATTATCGTTCTACAAAAAATATACTAAATTTAGCAAATGCAGTTATTAAAAACAACGAGGGAAATGTTAAAAAGAATCTATGGACATTAAACGATAGTGGAGATAAACCCGTTGTGTTTCAAGGAAATAATGAATATGACGAAGCAAACTACGTTGTTCAAGAAATTAATCACCAAAGAACAAATGAATATTATAAATATTCGGATTTTGCAGTGTTATATAGAACGAATGCACAATCTCGTGTTTTTGAAGAAATTCTTTTAAGGGAAGGAATTCCATACAAAGTAGTTGGTGGACAAAAATTCTACGAGAGAAAAGAAATAAAAGATATTATTGCATATTTAAGAATTGTTTCAAATCCGAGCGACAATGTTAGCTTAAAAAGAATAATTAATGAGCCAAAAAGAGGAATTGGAAAAACTAGTTTAGATAATATTCAAAAAATAGCAAATGATAATGGCATTTCAATGTTTGATGTTATCTCGAATATAAATAGCTATGTAAAAACAAGGGCTAATGAGGCTTTGGTAGATTTTGCTAATATGATAAATCAATTAAGGGAAATGCATTGTTCAATTGAAGAACTAACAAAAAGCATTCTAGAAAAATCTGGATACATGAAAGCTCTTGAAGATGAAAATACAGATGAAGCAAAGTCTAGAATAGAAAACCTTGGAGAATTTTTAAATGTTGTAATTGATTTTGAAAGAGAAAATGCAGAGAACTCGCTAAGAGATTTTTTGGAAAATTTAGCTTTGGTTACTGATTTAGATAGCGTTGAAGAAGATGCTGATAATGTTTTGCTTATGACACTTCACACTGCAAAAGGGCTAGAATTTTCTACAGTTTTTGTTGTTGGGCTTGAAGATGGTCTTTTCCCAAGTAGTCGCTCTTTTGAAAGCGAATCAGAATTAGAAGAAGAACGCAGACTTTTTTATGTTGGAATAACGAGAGCAAGGGAAAAATTATATTTAACGTGTGCCAAGTCTCGTACTGTTTTTGGAAGTACGTCATATTCAATACCATCGAGATTTTTGACCGAGATTTCAGATGATTTATATGATGGCGATTTATCATCAAAAGAAACTAGGTATGACGATGACATGTATGATTTCGAATCTGAATGGACATATGGAAAGAAAAAGTCATATTTATCTAGTGAATACGCCACTGCAAATTCAATGTTTGGAAAACGTGGATATAAAAGTGAACCTTTAAATGAACTTTATAGTTTTAGTAACGTGAAAGCAGACAATAAAAAGCAAAGTGTTGCATCCAAATCGTTTTCGTTTAATAGCGCCGAAGAGTTTTTAAAGAGAAACAAAACATTTCCAAAAGAAGTAGATTTATCTTCATATGAGGTTGGACAGAAAGTTGAACATAAAAAATTTGGAATTGGCATTATAAAAAAGATTGAGCCTGAAGACGATGACTTAAAAGTTGAAATTGAATTTGAAAAATCTGGAATGAAAAGATTGATGGCAAAATATGCAGGAATAAAAATAATAGATAATTAATTTGCATGAACTATCAATAATGGTATAATGATTTTGAAAAATGAGGTGAGGTAAAGCCATGAAAAATAAAAAAGGTCTAACCATAATAGAATTAGTTATAGTTATTATAATACTTGTACTTCTTGCAGTAATAGCCGTTTGGTCAACATCAAATATTATTAAAAAAGCAGAAGCATCATCTGTATATGGTGAATTTAAAGCAGTGTATGCAGGTGCCGTACAGCTTCAAAATTTTTATAATGCTGGGACAATTGAAGAATATGAGATTGGTGAAGATTATTGTAAAAAAATTGAAGATGAAGACGGAACATGGTTTGTTATATATGGGCTTAACCATATGGTAGATAAAATGGCATCGGGCGATAGGTATAGCGAGAACGTTATTAAAAAATGGGGGCTTGATGAACTTAAAAGAAGTTATCAGGTTTTGTTTGGAGATAATATTGTAGTTAAATATTTGGATGGCGAGTACACTTTGGTTGGTGGTTATAAAGTAACATCTTATGATGACATACTTGCACTATTAGAAAGTGGGGCGGTTTAAAATGATAAAAACTAATAAAGGTGTTACAATGATAATGCTTGTTATCACAATAGTTATAATGCTTATTCTTACATCTTTTGCAGTTTATTATTCTACCAATATAGCACCAGAAGCTAGAATAGCTGCCGCATTTTCTAGTTTGAAAGAGGTAAAAACCGCTTGTCAAAGAGCGATGAATGAGATTGAATTAGACTCTGAGAACTTAGATGAATACTATTTCTTTGGGAAAAACATCTATAAAGAAGGAGAAAACTGCCAATTTCTTTTAAGTAAGTGTGGAATTGATAGTATTGAAGGTACTTATGAGGAATATTGCCAAAGAATATATCATATATCGGGATCTAGTAATCCAGAAATGAAAAGAAGGGTTGAAAAACTAGAAATAACAGGACTTGGAAGCTATGAATTTTTGGTTGATTTAGAGAGAGACAAATATTATTTGCTTGGTGGTACAGGTCGTAATTGGTATGATGAAGTCTATGAATACTCAGATATAGAGAGACTATATTCAATGCTTACTTCAACGAACGATTAAGTAATTTTGGGAGAGTAATATGTCACTAGAAACGGTAAGAAATGAAATTGTATCTTTGTTAAAAAAAGTTAATAGAGACGGAATTGATAGATTAATTGAATTCTTAGAAAAAACAGACTTTTTTATTGCGCCTGCAAGCACAAAATTTCATAATAATTTTGAGGGCGGGCTTGCGGAGCATAGTTTAAATGTTTATAAGGAACTAAAGGCTTTAACAAACGGAGAATGGCCTGAAGAAACAATAATAATTGTTGGAATTTTACATGACATTTGTAAAGTAAATAACTATAAAGTTGAAATGCGAAACAAGAAAAATCCGGATACGGGAGTATGGTTTCAGGAGCCATACTATACAACTGAGGACTTAATGCCTTTGGGACATGGTGAAAAATCTGTTATGCTAATATCAGAATTTATAAAACTTACAAAGGAAGAATTATATTCGATACGTTGGCATATGGGTGGATTTGAACCAAAGGAAAACTATAGTTATGTATCAGGAGCGTATTACAAATATCCATTAGCGGTTTATACACATATGGCAGACATTAAGGCAACGTACATTGATGAAATAGTGAAAAAATAGTGAAAATAAAGGGACAGTCCTTGAACAAAAAAGGGCTGTCCTTTTTATATTTGGCGGTGTGGGTGGGATATGCTTCGCAGATTCCTTCGGAATGCGAACCAAATCCAGCACGTGCTTCGCACGGCTGTATTTCTCCGTGGGTTCGAATCCCAAAGAGACAATTAAAAATAGAGCAACACATAGCTGCTCATTAAACATACATATGGCGGTGTGGGTGGGATTCGAACCCACGGGCGGTTTGATCCGCAGAACTGATTTCGAGTCAGGCCCGTTATGACCACTTCGGCACCACACCAAAATTGGAGCGGGAAAGGGGAATTGAACCCCCATCGCTGGGTCGGAAGCACAGAATTCTACCATTGAACTATTCCCGCACTAAATGAATTGTATAGTAAAACTATATTTTAAGCAATAATAAAAAGGTTACAAGCTAGAAAATATTTATTACAAATCAGTTAAAAAAATAAGCATTTATATACAACTAAAAAAAATAGAGCTAAAATTAATTTAGCTCTTGGTAGCGGAAGTGAGATTCGAACTTACGACCTACCGGGTATGAACCGGGTGCTCTAGCCAACTGAGCTATTCCGCCATGAACAACAGATATTATATACACTTACGTAATTTTTGTCAACATTTATTTACTTGTTGAAATCTGGCGAGATGTTATGTATAATTATTTAGTATATATTATAAATTTATAAGGAGGATTTTTATGAAGAAAAAGTCGGTAATTTTATGTGTTTTGGCAGCTATTTTTAGTTTTTCTTTTTGCATGACTGCATTTGCTGGAGTAAGTATTCCAGAACCTAGTGAACAAACTGGAGGAGAGTTGGCTGAGACCGCACAAATTATTTTAGGAATTATTCAATGGATAGGACTTGTAATTGCGGTAGCAATGGTACTTTATGTTGGTATTAAATACTTGACTTCTACAGCTGGTAAAAAGGCAGAAGCAAAAGAAACCATGGTTCCAGTTTTAATTGGTGCTGCCCTTCTTGCACTTGCACCTACAATAGTTAGATGGATATATGGTGCTGTTACAGGAACACCATCGGAATAAAAAACAGAGAGGAGAGTAAAAATGAAAAAAATTACGTTTTTAATGGTGATAACAGCAATATTTTGCATATTTGGGGTAGCATTTGCAGCTCCATTAGATAAAATTGAACCATATGATCCAACAGGTACAAGTGCTGCTAGTGTAGCAGAAACAATACTTGGAATTATTCAATGGATAGGACTTGTAATTGCGGTAGCAATGGTACTTTATGTTGGTATTAAATACTTGACTTCTACAGCTGGTAAAAAGGCAGAAGCAAAAGAAACCATGGTTCCAGTTTTGATTGGTGCAGCCCTTCTTGCAATAGCACCTACAATAGTTAGCTGGATTTTCACAGCTGCTGGAGGAGAATAAAAAAGGAGATAACATATGAAAAAGATATTCGCTATAATATTTGTTTTAATATTTTGTTTATCAAGCATTTCGCTTGCAGTAATTCCAGAACCTGGCGAAGCAAAAGTTGATGAAATTGAGGACACAGCTAGCACTGTTTTAGGTATTATTCAATGGGTAGGCTTAGTAATAGCAGTAGCTATGGTGCTTTACGTTGGTATTAAGTACCTTACATCCACAGCTGGCAAGAAAGCAGAGGCCAAGGAAACGATGGTTCCTATTTTAATCGGAGCAGCATTGCTTGCATTGGCTCCTACGGTTGTTAGATGGATATTTGATGCAGTTGGTGGAAATAGTAGTCCTAGTACCTCTCAGGGTGCGGCTGATAATGCTCCTTCGAGTAGAAAATCACCAGTTAAAAATGGCAGGGATGGTATTCATAGTGTAAATTAAACATATGGTCAAATTTTTTAGATAATTTGCAAAATCTGTGTCAATTAGTAGTAACAATATGGGGGAAAACATATGAAAAAGATATTCGCTATAATATTTGCTTTATTATTTTGTTTATCAAGCATTTCACTTGCAGTAATTCCAGAACCTGGTGAAGCAAAAGTTGGTGAAATTGAGGACACGGCAGGTACTATTTTAGGTATTATTCAATGGGTAGGCTTAGTAATAGCAGTAGCAATGGTGCTTTACGTTGGCATTAAGTACCTAACATCTACAGCAGGTAAGAAGGCTGAGGCCAAGGAAACGATGGTTCCAATTTTAATCGGAGCAGCATTGCTTGCATTGGCTCCTACGGTTGTTAGATGGATATTTGATGCAGTTGGCGGAAATTCAACGGCTGCTAGTGCAAGTAGTAGTGGCGTAGAAAGTAGAGAGAGCGTCTACGGAGGAGCAAAAGATAAAGAAGGTTAGGGAGAGCATAATGTTGAAAAATAAAACAAGAAAAATATTTATTATTCTATTATCAATTGCATGTTTAATGTCTTTTGCTTATGCGGATACTACACCAGTGCCTAATAGAGTTGGAAGTATTAATTTGGTTGGACAATCACTAACAGGATTATCCGGATCGTTCTCCGAAATTTTAGGTGCGATACAGTGGATTGGTTTAGTTCTTGCAGTAGCAATGGTACTATTTTGTGGAATAAAATATATGACATCTGTGTCTGGAAAAAAAGCGGAAGCAAAGCAAACTATTATTCCAGTGCTAATTGGTGCGGCTATTCTAGCAATTGCGCCAATTTTAGTTAATTGGATTTTTAATGATGTTTTTGGAAAATAGATATTTTTTATCTTGTATAGTTAAAACGCTAATTTATGTTTTAGGATGTGTGAAGATGAAGAAAAATTGTAATAAATTTATACTATGTTTTGTATGTATATGTCTTTGTGTGTTCGTGTTTAGTACTTCTTTTGCTAGTCAAACGTCATCGGCTGTTCAAGCGATTAATAGTGGGACAGGTACATACGCAAGAATAAGGGAAATAATGCAGATATTGTTTTGGCTTGGAGCAGCGTTAACATTGTTTAAAGCGATGCATATAGGTGTAAAGTTTATTTCTTCACCAGCACAGAAAGGCGATGCCAAAGAGGCAATTATTCCTTGGGCGGTAGGAGCTGTATTGCTTGCTACAGCCGGGGTTGTTGCTCCTTGGATTATAGATATAATTGAGCCAAATGGTGGCTCTACAGACATCTTTAACTTGCAATAATTACAATAATTACAATATCGTTAAGAATCGCTTAAAATGCGATTCTTTTTTGTTTTTCATATTTAAATATGATAAAATATTTAGGAGAATTTATACCTTATATGGAGGTGCAGTAATTATGGGAACACATCTTATTCCTAGATCAGACGTTAAAGGTCAAGACAGATTTTTTATATTCTTTTCACTTCAAGGACTAATTGGCACAATAATTGGGGCAATCCCAGCAATTCCTATATTTTCTTTGTTTGATTCTCTTAATCTAACTTTGGTGGGATTTGTATTTTTACTTTTGTTTGGTGGTACGGGTTTTATTATTGGACAATGCAAGATTCCAGAAGGTTTAACAGTTCCTGGCCTAAAAAAAGTTAGTGGACTTTATGTTAAAGATGTAATACTGATGTATTTTAAATTTAGAAAAAACAAGAAGAAATTTGTTTTAGAGACAACTGAGGGACAAAAGTTTGATGAAAAACAAGAAACACAACTTGAAAAATTTGTATTAAACAAATCATAAGAAACAAAGGAAAAGAGGAGGAAATTTTATGGATCAGCTAACTGGTATTTTGATGCTACTTATGGTAATTGGGGGAGCCTTTTTAGGAGCACTCTTAATAGTCATGTTTCAAAGAAGTAAAGGTGGCAGAACGGCTACCCAAGAAGCACAAGACTACAGAGAAAAGATGGAAGAAAAGCGTAAGCAAGAAACTATGAATGCTCGTGCTGAAAAGATGAAGGACTTTATGGAGTTCGACAGAATAGAAGACGACATGATTGTTCAAAATGATGGAAATAGATTTTGTATGGTCATTAGATGTATGGGTATTAACTATGACCTTATGTCTGAAAATGAAATGTTAGCTGTTGAAGAAGGTTTTAGTAATTTCTTGAATACATTAAAATTTCCAATTCAGCTATATGTTCAATCGCGTACACTTGACTTGTCTGATGGATTGGCTCTTTATCACAGAAGATTAGATGGAATAAGGGAAGAAACCGAAAGATATATTGATCAAGTTAATAGAGCGAAGGCTGGAAATGTTAATTTATCACAGTCACAAAGACAGCAAATGGACTATGAAATAAAGAAGAAGAGAAACCTAATTGAATATGGAACCGACATTGTTAGTTACATTGAAAAAATGAGTATGAATAGAAATATTCTACAAAGAAAATATTATATGGTTGTATCATATGATATTTCTGAAATAGGCCTAGCAAGTAATTACACAAAAGAAGAGACAAAGGACGTTGCATACTCTGAGCTTTATACTAGATGTAAAACCCTTCAAGGTGCTATTGCTCCTTGCGGTGTTGAAACAGAAATTCTTAGAAGCGAAGATTTGGCAGAATTGCTATATATTGCATATAACAAAGATGATGCTAATGTTTATAACATTAGAGAAGCCCTTCAAAAGGGAATATTTAGATTGTATTCAACTGCAACATCTGTACTTGAGAAGAAGAAGGCTGCACTTAATGCTAAACTTCAAGAAGAGGCACTTAATGCTGCAGAAAGTGCTCTTAAAGCAGCAATGGAAAGTGTTAGAAACAAAACGTATTCGGATTTGTCAGGTCTTACTGAGGATGAGCAGTTTGAGGATGACACCAAGAAAGAAGCAATGCAGATCATATTAGATAACCAAGATAGTTTTGATCCTATGGTTGTAGACAAAGCTCTTGAAGATTTAAATGCAGGAATGCATAATCCATTAGTTTCAAAAGAAGAACTTGATGCTGCTGAAGAAGAAGCAAGAAGAGAAAACGAGGAAAAGAATTCTAAAGCGCAGCAAGAATACATGGAAAAGAATTACTCTAGTGATAGCGACGATAGTGGGATAGACAATACGCTTCAAAGCGATCCACTAAAAGATATAATTAGTTAGGAAAAGGGGGAATTTATAATGGCTGGTGAACTACAAGAAAATCAAAGTAGTCAAATGCTACTTAATCGTAAAGAATTAAAAGATATTATTGCACCATCTGGACTTGATGCGTCGGATATAGATCATTTGGAAATCTATTCAAGTACTATAAAAAGATATGCAAGATGTCATTACATAGCTGCTATTCCAAGAATGGCACAGTTCCCTTCTTTTCTTAGAAATATGTATGACTTTGGTGATATTAATACTTCGGTATTTATAACACCTATTGAAGAAGCGGAATCTCAGGCTGATTTAAATAAAACTATCATTTCTCTTGAATCAGAAAGAATATTTGCTGCTAAGCGTGGAGATATTAACAGAGAGCGTGAAACTGATGATATGAAAATTGAAGTTGAGCGTATAAGAGATGAAATTGCAGCAGGTTTTAATAAACTATTTCAATCAACAGTTGTTTGCACATTGTTTGCTGATAGTTTAGAAAGTTTGGACAAGCAGTCAGAACTTCTTACTATGGAAATGGCAAAAACTCTTATCAACTTAAAATCTGCTTGGGCAAGGCAAGAAGAAGCATTTAAATCGAATTTGCCATATAACAAAAATTACATGACAAATGCTAAGCATATTTTTGATAGAGCTTCAATGGCAACAGTATTCCCATTTGTTTCAAGTGAAGTTGGACATCCAACTGGTGTTCCAATAGGCTTTGATAAACAAACGGGACTTCCGATTTTATATAACAATTTCCACTCTTCGCTTACCAACTACAACATGGTTGTATTTGGTAAATCAGGTGCTGGTAAGTCTGTAACAATAAAAACAATAACATCTAGAAGTTCAGTTCTTATGGGAATTGAAAGTTTAGCACTTGATGCTGAAGGAGAGTATGGGGCAGTTGCTGAAGCACTTGGTGGTATAAATGTTGTTATTTCACCAAGCTCAAAAACCATTATTAATTTCTTTGATGTTGAAACTGAGGTCGTAAGAGATGAGATCACTGGAAAAGATAGAACTGTACTAAATATCGAAAACAAAGTTGAGGACGTCACAAATGCATTGCTTACTATGGCTAGAGGATCAACACGTTCTGAAGATGTAAACGAAATTACAAAGCAAATTATTGCAGAAACAGTTGCAGAAGAATATCAGGCAATGGGTATAAATAATAATCCAAATAGTTTGTATGAGGATAACAGTATCGAACTTGGAAATTCTCTTTCGAGGAAGAAAAAAGAAATGCCTACTATTGGTTCGTGGTATTCAAGAATTTTGCAGAAAGCATCAATGAATGAGAACATTGACTATCAGTTCCACTTTAGTTATTTGACAAAAGTAATGAGACAATATACTAGAGAGTATGACGGCCAGATGGCTTACTTTGATGGCCAGTCAACATTTGATTTGCTAGAAAGTTGTCCTTTTATTAACTTAGATATTTCTCAACTTGAAGAACGTTTTGCAAGACCTCTTGCTCAACAAATATTACTTTCTTGGGTTTGGGAAAAATATGTAAAGAAAAATAGTGAAGACAGGACAAAAGCAAGACAAAAGAGGGTGCTTGTCGATGAAGCATGGATGCTTCTTCCTTACCCTGAAGCCGTAGACTTTTTAAACACAATGGCAAGACGTGCAAGAAAAAGAAATGTTAGTTTAGCCGTTATTTCACAGAAATTCCAAGATTTTTATGAGAACAAATCTGCACAAGTCGTTTTGCAATCTGCAGATACCAAATTGTTCTTGGCACAAGATAAATCTGAGATTGATTATCTTAAAGAAGTATTTAAATTATCTGATGGTGAAGCTAGTTATCTTCTAACATGTGTAAGAGGAGAAGGATTGCTAAAGGTTGGTAACGAAACGGCAATTCTAGAAATAAGACCAACGGAAAAAGAATTCCAGTTTATCGAAACTAATGTCAATAAATTATTGGCACAAAGAAGATCAGAGTAATTTATGTATTGAGAGAGGAGTGTGTTGTATGAATAAAAATATAGAAGTTGTTAGGCATAGAACATTTTGTATAACACTAACTCTTTTTTCGTTTTTTGCAGTTGTTTTATCATGCTTTTCGGTTTGCTATGCAGGAAGAGAGACCGTTCAAATAGTCGATGAAGATAAGCATTTATTACATGGTTATTCAGAAAGTGATGGATTGGGATTACCTGATGGTTATACGACAACAACTTTAGACGGAATTGAACAAAAGGCATTCTCCGGAGATAAACTTACAGGCGCTGGAGTGCGTTTTACCGTACAAAGGTCAGGTGCATTTACGATTGGCATAGAAAAGAATGTTAAGCCTATTCAAGAAGTGCCATACGTTCTTCAAGTATTGGATGAAGAAGGAAATTGGAAAGATGTTAGGTTACTTGCATATGATAATGGAGAAAAATATGTAACTTATTCTCCGCTGTCTTCGCTTGGCAGCCAGATTGTAACAGTGTGGTTGGATACGGGAAGGACTTATCGAATAGTTTCTAACAAAGCAACAGGTGCACATGATATGTACAGAGTCAATTTCTATTATGATCCGGATATTAATAGTAATCAGGGAAATATGGTTAGAACACAATATAGCTCTCAATACAGGACAAATACAGGTGTTTTTAACAATCTAAATTTGGAAGAAGAGGTTCCTTCAGGATCTCCTAGAATTCTGACAACAAATGCGGAAATGAATAAAGTTGTAACTATTAATGGTCAAAGTTCTCATTTCGTTCGACCTGCACAAAACAAAGTCACTTTTATAAAAGAATTCGTTAAGCTAATGATGGTTATTGGCGACTATAGTGTTGACTTACTAAGAGGTATTTTTAGAGAAGATGTTACAATTTCAAAACTGGTATATAACAAAGTAGCAATGGTAAATCCTAACTTTTTTGATGCAGAGTCAACAGGTACCATGGTTGATTTACAAATTAAAAATGTTGTAAATCAGTGGTTTATGTTTTTTAGAGGCTTAGCGATTGTGTTCTACATTTTGGCCTTTTTAGGAGTAGGTATTTATACATTATACAATTCCACTGGCGCAGGTATGGAAAAAGCCAAAAGTATGCTTTTAGATTGGATAAAAGGTATATTAATATTATTTTTTATTCCTTATGTGATGAAGTATATATTAGATTTGAACGACGCGTTAATCAATCTTTTAATAAATAATAAGGCAAGTTTCTTAGAACAAGGTACATCATTTGATGATGGGAGCAAGTGGAGTGTAAGAGCGATTGACTTTAGAAGTCCAAAATATGTATCCAGAAGAACGGGGTATGTTCAATATGCATCAAGTGAGTATAATGAATCTTATGCTAGTGAACTTACAACTTATGAAAACAACTTTGACCTTATGAGAATAATGAGAGCATATACTGGCGTAACGTACAGCCTGGGGTACTGCTTCTTATGGTACGTGTGCATTGCACAACTACTGACATTTATATTTATATATATAAAAAGATTCTTTATGATTGCCCTTTTAATAGCGATCTTTCCGGTAACGTGTATTTTTAATGCAATATCTATTTTAAGAGGTCAAAAGGGAATGCAGATGAATACATGGATAAAAGAGTTTGTAACCAATGTATTTACTCAATTCATACATGCAGTCGTGTATTCTATAATTACAGGCGTATGTGTAGACCTAATTAGAACAATGTTAAAAGGAAATACTTCTTCCGCAACAATGAATTGGCTTGTTATGCTTGTGGCGATTAATTTTATTCCTGCGGGAGAAAAAATATTGAAGAATTTACTATCTGCTTTGGCATCAGGAAGTTCTTCAACAGGCATCGCAGAAGGTGCAAAGGGTATAAAAGGAGCAGTAAAAGAGCGGAGTTGGGCGTGTAAAATCGTTGTTCCGCGGATAATTGTTTAATGAAATTTTAGGAGGTGAGAATATGAAGGCACATATAAAAGAAGTATATTTTTGTTTGGCTTTCATTATTCTTGCCTTGCTTTTTACAAGTAATATAGCATTTGCAGATGACGTTGAGGAATGGCTTAAACAGGGGGTTGTATTACAGGAAACAGAATATCATGAAGAGAATGATACTGGCAGGCATGACTACTATGGATATAGTTTGCTTCTTCCAAGTTTGTCAAATGGTTTAGTCTTTGATCCGGCAATTGGATTGCAAAAAAGAGAATATGATGGATCAAATAATTACGTAGGAAACACAACAATAAATAAATTAACGATTGTGATTAAACTGAAGGATAATAGCACAGAAGAAATTATTATAAATCCAGTTCAAGAATTTGTTGAAACAAATGAAGGATATCATATTATTTTGAAGGAACAGGTAGATAAATCCGGCGCTACAAGAGATAATTGGGCAGGAGCAAGCGTGGTATCTATTAGTTATGAAGCAGCCGACGGTTCATCTTCGAAAGTAACTTCTATCTCTACCAGTAGTAAATCAAAAGGACTATCAATTTGGTCAAGGATAGGCACATGGTTTAGTGAAGTATGGGAAGATATAAAAAAATGGGCCGTTGATAAAATTGCAGATATATTTAACGAATTATTTGTCCCACTTGGCGATGGAATACATAAGTTAATTAGAGATGTATACGGGACGGAAATAACCCTTGAGGGAATAGTGTATAATACGGATCCTAAATTATCAATAAATTTTTGGGACGATGCTAAATTAAGTAGAGCAGGACCTAATGGCATCGGAGCAACAATGAAAATAATAGTTAGATTTTGCTACTCAAAGCTATCTTTGATTGCATTAACTTTTATGATAATGATGTTTTTATACACAGTTATAAGAATTATACTTGCGAGCACAGGAAAAGGTTTAGAAGAAGCAAAAAGAAGACTTAGTGCTTGGGCAATGGGAGTAGCTATTTTGTTTTTCTACCCATACGTTATGAAATATATAGTGGTACTAAATGAAGCATTGGTTGATCTAGTAGCATCAAAAGGATCTGGCACATTCGAAGATGTAGATACAATGAGACAGATTAGGGCAATGGCAGGACATGGTGACGACTGGGATGGCTTTCCAGTAAAAGATGCAAGTGGAAAAAATATTGAAGGCCTTTGGAGCTTGCCACTTACTATAGCTTTTATCATTATGAATGGGCAACTAATTGTAATGCTTATTGCATATTACAAGAGAGCTTTCTCACTTGCTTTTATGATTAGCATTTTTCCGGTAATAGCAACATATAGCATGTGGGAAAAGATACAGAGCGGCAAGCGGAGGTACATTACAACGTTGGACAAAAGAATATGTAGAAACTGTATTTATTCAATTGATTCATGCGATTGTTTATACAATTTTAATAAAAGGTGCTTTGGAAACTTTTCAGCTTGATAAAGGTGGAAATTTTATACTGTATATAGTTTGCGTGATGTTTTTATTCAAAGCTGAGAAATTATTAAAGGGATTATTCAACTTAAAAACTACCAATAATACTATTGGTGATTTTGCTAACGCTGGTGGTCAAGCAATAGCAATGGCTAGCCAAGCAAAACAACTTTTCGGAAGAAATAGGACAAAACATGAAGATGAAGATGAAAAAGATGAAAAGGAATTAGAAGAAGAAGTAAGAGACAATAGCAGTTCGGGCTCAATAAGCGGCGCTGGTGCAGCGGGAACGGCAGCGGCAAGACGAAATATTGCGGCTGCTAATAGTGGTGAGAACCCAGATGAACCACCAAGAAGTCTAGTTGGAAGTGGACTAGAGGGCACAACAAATGGTAATACACCTCCAAGAGCAAACCCAGACGAAATAGGAAGACTTATGCCGGAAATCAGAAAAGCGTCTGCTGTACTTCAGCATAAGGCATTAAAAGATAAAAATAAACGAGGAGCAGTTAGAAAAATTCTTGGAACGGTAACAAGTGTTGCTTTAAGAACTACTGGAACCGCTGTTGGTGCACTTTCTGGACTTGCAATGGGAAGTCCTACGGCTGCAATTAGAAATGCTGTATTAATGAATCAAGCAGGTGGAACGGTTGCTAGAGGAGTTCAGAAAATTGCAGGATATGCTGTTGGAAATAAATTTCAAGGACTTAGGATGAGACACAAAGTAATGTCTGGTAAGTATGATGACGAATTAAGGCAAGCTGGTGTTGATGTAGATGCATTATATGAAAGTGCAAAGGCAGATATTATTAGGAAGGCGCTTGCAAAGCAAATGCAAGGAACTAGAAAAGGTGGTAAAGCGCTCGGGGATGTAAAATTTACAAAGGTTGTTGAGCAAGAAAGAAGAGATCAGTATTAAAAGGAGGGCAGAAGAGTGAAGAATAACGATAAGACTTCTATTAGAATTTGGTCATTAATTATTTGTATTATAATGTTTTTTAACTTTTTATGCCCAATTGTTTTGGCTGTTGAACCAACAACTGGAGTAGAAGGATATGTTTTTTCGGAAGGTGACTCTGAAAGAAGAGTAGTTTCAAATCCGAATGATCCGATGTTTAATGTCGGATATGTTGTTGGTGTTGAGGGAGTAACAATTCCTGTTGATAGAAGAAATAAATCAGAGCAAAAAGGACTTGAAACCGGACTATATCGGTGTTCCAATTCGTGTTAAAGAAACGGGTCTATACAGACTGGAAGCACAAGATATAAACGGAGAGCCAATTAAATATCAATTATTAAAATGGGATCCTATTTATGAAATAGTAGGCGAAGAAAATGTCACAGATTCTGAACTTACTATAACGCAAGAAAGACTTGAAGCGAGAAACTATTTTATGCCTAATCAATATTACTATAATGTTGGACTTGCTCTTGCACCACAAAATGGTGCGAGAGCCCGTGCAGATCATGTTGGCTTTTTGGAAAGAGACTATTTTCCTTATACTGCTAGAGATAAGAGGCAGGTAGGACCTGAGGATCCACCAAGAACAATAATAGACGTAATTTTACTTAAAAATAGATGGTATTTGGTCATTTTCCCAGATAACGATTTTGAAGCGGCAACAGCAATGAATAAAAACGTAGCGCTAACAGTTGAGGCACAGTATGCTGGACAGGTTAATAAGGTTCAAGGTAGTGTTGGAGAAGACTTTTTCTTTGTAAATAGTGACGTCAGCAGCTCGCACTTGTCTCTTAGAAGATATACACGAGATAATAAGTTAACTCATGTTAGTGTTAATAGAATTGAAGTAGATCCTGATGAAGTTGAGGGACAAATAAAGATTACAGATGCGTATTCTTTTGTTAGTATGTCGACGGATAAAGTTCATGCATATCTAAAGTATATGGGACTAAAGGAAGACGATGATGATTTTTCATATGAGGTTCCTGGATCGTGGATTGAAGGAGCAATAGGAAACGTCATATTAGCTCTTGGACAAGGTATTTTAGACTTGATGGAATTTGCGTTAGGATTAGGTCAGGATGCTTTAACAATTGATAAGTTGATTTTTAATTCTATGCCTACTACCGATAAAAACAGATATTATAAACCAGTAGTAGATTTAAGACCACTTGGGGGCATTGGAAGAATGCTTGGAGACGAAACAGAGTGGGAAGGAGTAGTAGCAAAACCAGAAGTTAAAACTGTAGTATCGTTTCTTTATAATGGATTAAAAGGAATTGCAATCGTAATATATATTATTATGTTTGTTGTTGTTGGAATAAAAGTGTTACTATCCATAGGTACGAAAACGCAATCAAAAGCACTTAAAAATTTACAATATTGGATTGAAGGAGTGCTTATTCTATATTTTGCACCATTCTTCTTTCCGCTTATTCCATATATTTCTAATGAATTGTGTACAATGATGACAAAAGCGGGAATAGTTGAAGTTATTACACAATATACAAAAGATGATCTTTTTGATATGTTGGGGCCTGATGCTGCTGGTGAAGATCCTTCAACTGCTGAGTCAATTAGGAAATTGGAAGTTAGACGTTCAGAACTAGAAAGAAGCATGAGCATAAATTTTGATGTTACAAAAACAGAAGGTGAGAACCTTCAACTAGTAGAACAAAGAATAAATCAATTAAGAGGACATTTAGATGCTGAAGCAAGTGCAGACCTAGAAAACTATTTTAATGAGAAAAAAGGAGAAATAAATAGCGTTTCAGTAGTTATTGACAATCCTAACTTTGGATACGTTGAAAAGGCGGAATACTATTTCAATCATTTAAAAGACCCTGCTAACCCACCAGCGGCTTTTCCAAACGTAAAAGCAATAGAAGATACATTACATGAAGCTTTTTTAACAATTAAAGATGCTAAAATTAGTGAGGCTCACAATGTTATAGAAACAATGTTAAAAACAACGGCGACAGACCCACTTGTTACTTTAGAGGTTAGATTTAAAGAAACAGACAGACCAATTTATGCTATCGCATGGTTTATCTTAATGCTACAAACATTCTCATTGGTATTCATGTACTATAAAAGAATAATAGTATTATTACTACTTATAGTTCTATTCCCAATAGTTATGGCAGTATATGTTGTAGATAAAGCCGGTGACGGAAAATCACAAAGCTTGAAAACTTGGTTCCAAGAATTTATTGCAAATACAACTATTCAGTTTGTTCATGCATTAGTATATATATCGATAGTAAATATTGGAATAGAAATATGTAGAATAGATCCTGCAAGATACTGGTTTTTCCTATTCCTTGCAGTATGCTCAATATTCCCAACAGAAAAAATCTTGAGAGGAATATTAGGAATAAAATCTACTACTCTAGGAGAAGTAAAAATAAATATTGGTGGAATGATTATTGCAGGTCAATCGATTAGAAAGACTGGAACCAATATGGGAAGACTTGGTGCAAAAGGTGCAAAAGGAGTTAAAGGGTTTGCACAAAATGTTAAACAAAAAGGTTTTAAGAAAGCGGCAATTGATGGAGCAAAGAATACAATGAAAAAAGCAAAAGCTTCACTTTTAATGTCTCCAAAAGAGAAAGCAATGACGGATAAAGAGAAGGAAAAATATCAAAAAGAAGAAGCAAAGAAGAAGCAGAAAAAACAACATCGTTTGGATAGTAGAGTAGCAAATAGAAATTACAGACTAAATGCAGCAAAAGATGCAAAGCAGCACATAAAAGATAAGAATGCAAGAATAAGGGATTATGTGGATGTAGCTAGAGGGACTGCTGCTAAAGTTGGTCAGGCTGGAGCTAATATAACCAGCAAAGTTAAAAACAGTAAAATTGCTCAAGCTAGTATTAGAACTGCACATAGAGCAAGATTGGCAGGAAATGTTTTGAGAAATACTGCAAATGCATACAAAAAGTTTGCAGGGACAGCATTTGGACTTGTTAAAGGTATGGAAAAAATGGGTGAAAGTGGAATTGCAAGTGGAATCGCTGTTGGAAGACAACAAATACACGCTCTAGGAGGATTTAAAGATCAAGAGAAGGCAAAGCCAAAGAAAGAGGACAAAACACCAAATCCAGTTCCAGGCGGATATAATCCTAAAAAAGCAAAGAAACCTTCTGACGAAGGCGACAAAGAAAAGGATAAGGATAGACAGGGACAAGGCTCTAACGATCAAAATTCTAATAACCAAAACTCTAACAATCAAAATTCAAACAATCAAAACTCTAATAATCAAAATTCAAACAATCAAAACTCTAATAATTCAGAAAATGAAAATCAAGGAAATACTGAAAATACCGAGAACACAGAGAATACTGAAAACACCGAGAATACTGAGAATACCGAAAATACCAATAATACTGAAAATACTGAGCAAGAAACAGAGGATACTGAGACAGAAAATAATTCTGGAGAAGATGAAACAAACGATGAGGAAAATTCAGATGAAAATTCTTCAGATGAAGAGAATGATGGTGAAAAAGAGGGCGACGATGAGAACGACGAAGAAGAAAAAGGCGGTGGAAACAGTGGCTCTCAAGGAAATACTTCGAATAATGAATCTGGTGAAGGCTCAGATGGTGAGTCAGATGAAGGTTCAGATGGTGAGTCGGGTGAAGGCTCAGATGGTGAGTCGGGTGAAGGCTCAGATGGTGACTCAGATGATGATTCAGATGGTGACTCAGACGATGATTCAGATAGTGAATCCGATGATGAATCAGATGGTGGATCAGGTGAGGAATCAGATGGTGGATCTGGCGAAGCACAAGGAGAAGCATCAGGTGAAGAATCAGGTGGTTCGCAAAGCGGTTCTACTGGAAATGAATCATCTGAAGGCAATGATTCTCCGGGTGAAGCAGCAGAAGACGAAGGTTCAAATGCATTTGATGAAGAAGCAGAGTCAGATGAAGCGCCGGAAGGTGGCTTAAATAATACGTCAGAATCAGGTGGCGAGGGAACAGCTGGTGATCCTGAGATAACTATCGAAGATGACGAAGATTATTAATAATAGAGACTTAGAAAGGAGAGTGGAAAATGAATAAAATCATAAGCATTATTATAGTTATAGTGACGCTTGTTAATTTTGCAATTTCTCCACTTTCCTATGCAATAACAAGTGGTGTAACAATAAATGTAAATCTAAATGAAGGTGGCGCACAGAGTTATTCGTTTAATGATATAGACTATAGCGGAAAAAAAGTTGATGAACTTAGGGATAGCCCGACTGAAATTCTAAAAGTTTCAACGACGGGATATTATGAAATTTCATTTACGCATAACTCTCAGCGTGAGCAATTTGAAATTGTAGATAATAATGGTAATATTTTAAATTTGGCAGCCTTTCAGATAACAGATGAAGATCCAAGAATTGTATATTCTCTTGGCTCTTTGGGTGGAACTGACTATACGAGGGGATCTGTTTTAGTAAAACTTGAGGCTGGTAAAACATATTATTTGATTGGATACTATGAACCATCTGAAACAGTGGGGGTTGCAACATATAACGTTAGACGAGTTCAAGTCCCAACTGATTATGTGGAAATAGATACTGGCGTGCTATCATCTGAGTATTCAGCACCTTACATTGGAGTAGAATCAGCCTACAATTCACGCACTAAAGCAGTAGCTAATCGTGGGGCTAAGTATTCAAGACCTGGTAATACAGTGAATGCTTCGGGTGATGTTATTCCAAATAGGCTTTATTATTCGGGTTTGCCAGAAAGATATGATCCGAGAACAGGTTCGGCAGAAAAACATCATGACTTTATTCAAGGTGTTATTGTATGGTTATTTATTCATGGCGTTGCTGACCCGTTTAGGGCACTTATATCAGGGCTATTTGGAGAAGTTACAATAGACGATGTACTATTTAACGATTTTCCTACTACCAAATTGTCTTTCTACAAAGAAACAGGACAAGGAGGTTCGGATAGAAATACATTTTTGGAATCAAGTACTGCAGAAGGGTCTACAACGATTCTTAAAATGATTAATGAGTTTTATAATCTCTTTAGATTAATAGCAATAGTAATATATATTGGAATGTTTATATTCATTGCTATTAAAATAATACTTGCTTCAACTGGACAGGAAAAAGAAAAATACAAATCGATGATTATGGATTGGATAAAAGGTGTAGCTTTACTATTCTTTATTCCATATGTAATCAAATATACAATTATTACTAACGAGGCACTTGTGGCACTTATGCGCGCTGAGTTGGTTGATGGTAACGAAAATATCAACGCTGCTAAAAAAGCATCTCCGCGTTTACAATCTATGAGCGGAACTTTCAAACAAGCTTTGGGACACAATGATAAAAAATACGAATCAGAAGACTTGATGATGAAATATAGATCAGAAGCACTTGAGGAAGGAAGCATAGTTAAAGGATTAATCTATATCTTTTTGTTGGTTCAATTACTAGGAATAGTCCTACAATATTTCAGAAGATTATTGAGCATTATGCTTTTAATAGTAGTATTCCCATTTGTCGCGGTTACATATGCGGTTGATAAAATAAAAGATGGACAGCCGCAAATATATCAGTCATGGCTTAAAGAATTTTTATTAAATGTTTTTATGCAATTTTTCCAAGCAATAGTTTATATAGCAGTTATGTATTTGGTTGGTGCTTTGATGGAAGGTGGAACAACAGGTGCAAATTTATTAATGGTAGTAATTGCAATTAAGTATATTACAAAGAGTGAGAGTTTACTTAGAGCATTATTCCCATCACTTATGAGTGGCGGTGGAGTTGGAACTGTTAAACCACTTGAGAGTGAAGTAACAGCGATGACAAATACTACATTGATAAAACGTGCCAAAGGTAATATGCTTGCTCTTGGCAATAGAGTAAAAAATATGAATGATAGAACGGGCGAGTTTATAGATAAAGCACAGAGCTATAGAGAAGAAGCAAACAAAAAGAACGCCGATTGGCGTGCTAAGAGAAATTATGATGAACAAGTAAGTAGAGTAATGACTGACGGACACTTTGAAGATTCGCTTCAAAGGATAGGTGATATACCAGTAGGTTTAAGCAATGCAGATAGAGCAGAGGCAGAGGAAACAAGAAAAGCTAAACTTGATAGAAAAGCACAAGCATTAGATGATCTAAATTTTGCACGTCATAGTGATGATGATGAAATTCGAAGAAGATATGAAGAATTTATGGCTAGCAGGTCTGCTGATGAAAGAGAAAGGCTTGAAAAGCAGATGGATGCTAAAGAAAGTCTTAATGAAGTACTTACAGGCAAAGACCGTTCAGGAAAGCAACTTTCTGCGATACAACTTGCTATAAGAGCAAAAGTAGTTATGGACGTTGTTAGATCTTCAGAAGGCCAAGTCGGAACACCAGATTATAAAGACATACGTGAGTGGATGGCAGGAAAGACAATTGGAGTAGAAGAAACACTTTATGATGGCGGAAAGCTTACTGCGGACGAAGGAAAGAGAAGACTAGAGCAAGGAAGACAAGTTCGAGTAAAAACAGCAACGAGACAAGTTGCACTGTTAGATTATTTAGATGCAGACAAGGAAAAAGAATTTATAACAGAGACAGAAAGAGGAAAAACCACAACGCTGCATAAAGGACAAGGGCTTGCAGGATTGTTCGTTACCGAAGCAACTGCAGAAACTCTTGAAGAAGCACAGAGAATGTTTGGTGGAGCTAATGGTGGAATTCAAACAATCTCTTCTGATAGATTGGTAACAAGATTTGACGAAGATACTGGAAGAACAGTCTTGGTTGGATATTTGGATGAATTTGGTAGTCTAGTTGAAGACCCGGATGCTCTTAGAGTTAGAAAAGAACGTGGTGAAGAGACAATAGATATCAGCTTTGACGAAATGGAAGAATTAAGAAGGGAACAAGAAGAAGAGATTGCGGAATTAGCCGAGAGATTTTATAAGGAATCTGATGGCGAAAAAGCAAGTAAAGAAGAGAGAGCAGAAATTGATGAGGCCGCTGGACTTGTTTTTGAACTTGTAAAATATATGGAGCGAATTAATGATCCTTCTAATTCTGGATTGGGGATGGATGCGAGCGAGGCATATAGAATTTCTAGTAGATTGAATGCACTTGCTTCACGAAATGAATTTGTTGCATCTTTAATTTCTCAAACTTTATATGCGGCTCCTACTCCTCCAATATTCAGAGATGAGGAAGAAGATATTATAAAGCAATTTCAGGTTGACATGCACGGAATCTCACTTAGTTGGATGGAAGCGATGTCAGCAGAGGGAGTAATTAGAACAAATGGTTCTTTATCAGACAGGAACAGAAAATTATATACTCAGGCAGCAGTAAAATCCTTAAGTCGTGACACGGTAGATTCTGTAATTGCTTCTATTGCAGGGCGTTCAGAAAATGATGACATTTTAGGCGATAATCCTATTACGGAAATAGAGAAAGATGGTAAAATTAAACGTGATGGAAAGAGCCAAGAGCAAATTTTAGAAGAAAAATTTGAAGAAGAAATAAAAGAGGAAACTGAAAGAATTACATCAAATAGAATTGCAGAACGACGTGCTGAAATGTTTGGAAGTGCAGTAAGAGCTGCGGGTGCAACAGCTTCTGCTGTTGTGGGAATTCCATTTAATATTGCAGTAAGTGGAACTACAGCAGCTTTGACAGCTGGAGGTTCTGATGAGCCAGAACTTTCTGGTATTCTTACAGGATGGGAAGCTGGTTCAAGGTTAGAAAACTTTGCTGAAACCGTAGTTCCTGGTACTACTTCTGCAGGAAACTCAGGAACGATAGGAAGCATGATAGGAAACGCACCGGACAGATTAGGAGGAAGTAATAGTAGTTCATCGTCGGAAAGAGAAAAAAGGCATAGAAGAAGCGCAGAAAGAGATGCAGATTCTAATGATCCTTATGTAAGGCAAGCTGTAAGAAACTCTGCTCAGGCAAGTCGTTCTGCAGAAATAAGAAATAGATTAAGTTAATGGTAAAGGAGGGATAGTAAAATGAATAAAATTCACAAAGAAAAACAAACATATAGATTCTTTGCTATTTTTGTTGCAATATTTACTATCCTTTCAAGTAAAAGCATTGCTTATGGTATAGATTTCTTTGCAAGTTTAAGATCAGCAATTGCGTGGGGAATAGATCAATTGGCAAATAACCTAAATAATATGGTTCAACTTGGAATTCGTATGACTGATTCAGGTGCACCAAACCTTGTCCAATTTGATGATGTTGTATTCGATAGATTTGAAGATATTCGATTATCATTCTACGAAAAAGATGAAAGTCCAAAAAGTGGGGGAACAAAGGACGAAACTAAAAATAAAAATCTTTTAATTTCAAACTTAAAAGATTCAATTAATGAGTGGTATCACGTTTTTAATAATATAGCAATTTGTGTATACTTGGGAACGTTTATATATATTATTATTAGGATGATTCTTTGCTCTACAGCAAAGGGACTTGAGGAACAAAAGAAACTTTTATTCTCGTGGCTCGAAGGAGTAGTTATTTTATTCATTATGCCATATGGAATTAAATATGCGATAGAACTAAATAATTCAACTGTAAAGTTAATATATGAAGAAGTAACAAATCCATCAACCGGGTTATTTCACGAACTAGGCATTGATTATGATCCCGAATTGAAAAATGAAAAATTAGTAGGAAGTTTAAGTTATACAGGACTAACAATTGAAGCAGGCGAAGCGGTAGCTGATTATATGGACTCTAATGCATTTGAGGATCCAACGGGTGAAAATGAGAGTAAGAGTTTTATGGCTTATTTGGCAGCAAAATCGCATTCAGCGCAATCAATTGCAGATTCAGCAGTATACTTTATTGCAATTGTTCAATTTATTGCACTTCTAATTACATATTATAAAAGACTGTTTATGGTTGGTTTTCTAATAACGGTATTTCCATTGGTAGCAATGCTTTATCCTATAGATAAAGCAAATGATAATCATGCTCAATCTTTCTCGATTTGGCTTAGAGAACTAATAATGAATATTTTCACTCAAACAATTCATGCTATTATTTATGTTTTTGTAATAGGTGTTGTTACTAGAGGTTCAATGACAGGTAACTGGCTTCTTTCAATGGTTGGAATCACGTTTTTATTTAAAGGTGAAGAAATATTGAAACAGCTATTGGGAGCTGGTGGAGGAAGTACAACATCTAATTTGAGAGATACTGCTACAAAGACTATGGCTACTGTTGGAGCAATTGGGGAAGTTACAAAACGTGTAGGGGACAATTTTAGCCATGCCAAAAGAGCAGTTAGAGCATTTAGAAAGTATAGAAATGAGAATAAAATTGCAGAAGGTATGGCAGCGGGTGACGGAATGTACACTGCGCTACCTGAACGACCAACTAGTGCTTTGGCTCCTGGAGAAGGAATCGATGGCTTTGATCCTAGTCAAAGCGGAGACGCTAGATATATGGCTATGGTTGGAGCAGTTCAAACATTAAATGGAATTGGAACAGAGAATAATCCCGAGGCGATTGCATCTGCACTTCAAACTGTGCGAGCAAATGAGGGAAACACGGATGCAAGAATTGTTGCATTGAGAAACCAATTACACTTATCTGCAGAGCAAAGAGCAGCATTATATAAGGAACAAGATGAATTATCAAAAGCTGCAGGCAAAGTAGATACGAGCGATCCTGAAAAATATGGAAAAGATGGCGTTCAAAAAATAACGAAAGATTTAGAAATACATCTTTCAAAAATTCTTCCTGAACAGTCAGAGGTTGCAAGACGACTATTGAGCAGAGGTTTAAGAATTGGTGTTATAAATGAAATGAATAATCCGGCGAGAATAGGTGTGGATGGTAGACCAGAAACATCACCAACGGCTGGACAAAAGAGGGTGCTTACTTCTCATCTTGAGAAAGAAGTTGAAGATGCGGTACAAAGCGAAAGATCTATAATTGATACTGGTTCCATAGGAAGAATGGCTGCTACTGCAGATGCTAAAAGATTAGCTCTTTCGAGAGCGTCAATGCCAGAAACAGGGACTATTCGTGATTTGGAAAAGTATGGATTTGTTGTTGATCCTAGCCTTTTAGGAATGACTATTAATGGGTTTAATCTAAACTGGGCTAGAGGAAAAGGCTACTTAAGAAGAGGATTAATTAGACCTACTGAAGAAGCACACGAAATGACAGATACTGGAAATGAAGATATCGACAACTTCATAAGAGGCTTTTTAAGCTGGAAAGAAGAACAAGGTGATGCTTATTCTCCAGAAAAAATTGGTGAAAGAGTATCGGTTGAAGAAGAAACACTTGACGGAGATGACTCTGACAGCGTATTTACTGCGACGGGTAGAAAAGAAGAACTTTCTAATGAGGTTAAAAAGAGAAAGGAAGATCTTCTTAGTGAAATGGCTCATAGCAGAAGATATATGCTTAACCCATATGATGGTCAAGATGATAAAGAAGCCGGCAAGAAGAAAGACAAGAGTAAATTCTTTGAACTTAGTAAGAGAGAAAGAGATAGACTTTGTGAAGCTGTTGCAATGTTAGAAGACATTCAAGCAAGGATGGGATCTGATAGACAGCAATCACTAGCTGAAGGAAGAACATTAAGCAAATATGATATTACACAGGTATCAAACGCTTGCGAATTGCTAGTTGAAATGGGCGGAAAAAGTGATGCAGTACAAGAGTTTGTTGAAGCTCACTTAGGTGCAACTGCATTAGAAGTTCAAGGTGCAATTGACCGAGCTGTAATTAGACAGTTTGCTTATTCAGATGAAGAAAGAGAGTATAGGGTATTACAAAGAAAGAGAATTTCATTAGATAAAGAAATAGAGCAAGAAAGAAAGAGGATTGAAGCTGGTGAAGTAACTGACGCTTCTAGACTTGTAATGCTTATGCAAGAGCAGATTGCTGCTGTGGCAGAAAGTGATGAGCAGAAACTTAAAGTAATGCGAAGAAGACAAGAAATGATTGCCGATTTTGATAGGGAATCAAAAGAGGGCACTATAAGATTTGATATACAAAAAGCACAACATATGCGTGATGTGTACTATCAAATTCAAAGAGATGTTAGCAACGGAGACACAAGATGGGATATTCCTGAGGGTGAGGCCGATATGACGTCAAGGTTAGAGGCGCCTCTTACTGAGGATATTCATGAAAACATGTTTGCTAGAAGTATTAGTTCTGATATGGATACGTTTGAAGCAATGATTCAAAGAGAAAGAAAAAGACGTCAGGCTTCAACAGTAAGAAGCGAAGAAGATGGCAGAGTAAGACTTTCACGAGAATCTCATTCTCAAATTTCAAATGCTGATGGTATGATGATTGAAGCCATGGCAGATTTGATGCAGGATTATGAGGCTAGCCCAGAGTCTGGAAGTTCAATAATGGGCACTAGAGTGGGAGAAGCAATATTATCTGATGTTGCTGAGGCAAGAAGAGAAAAGGTTACAACAGTAATGCTAGATTCATTAGAAATGACAAAAGAATTTGATGATAAAGCATTCGATCCTCGTTATGATGGACTTTCTAGTGAGGAACACAAAAAGTTAGCTGATGATCACCTTAGAACAGCTATTGAAGAATTATTTAGAGCAGAAGTGACAACGGCTGGTGTTGCAATTGGTGGATTTATGGGTGCTGCAACTGGAGTTGGTATGGCGACAGAAGATTCTATTATGAAAGAGATTCTTGTTGGTGCTGGTGCTGGTATGGCAGTAGGTGATACTATTGGTGAAAAGATAGCTGGCGAAAAGAAGGCAGGAGGAAAAATTAAAATTTTGAATCCTTACGACGGAACCGTTACTGAAGTAGAGATAAATACACGAGGACTATCGATGGATAATCCAATATTAAAATTTGTTCGTTCTAATACCGTTTTGGAAGCAGATGACTGGAGATTAAGAGGTTTAATTGGAACAGATATTAAATATGATATTGATCGTCAGTTAATAGATGCCGCTAGAAAAAATAGGAATGAACTTGAAAGAAAAGCAGCTCAAAAGAGAGCGGAATTGTATGAAGAAGCAATGAGAAATAGAAGAGATAGTTCTTCAGGAGGATCTTAAACTTGAGAAACATAAAGCTAACAATTGAATATGACGGGAAAAATTTTGCGGGCTGGCAATCACAGCCCGCAAAAATTAGTGTTCAAGGAGAAATTGAAAAAGCAATTGAACAAGTAACTGGTGAAAAAGCGGAATTAAATGCATCTGGACGAACAGATGCTGGAGTGCACGCACTTGGGCAGATTGCAAATTTCAAATCAAATACTAGTATTAAAGTGGAAAAGATACCATATGCACTAAATAGTAAGTTGCCTAACAGTATTGTGATTAAAAAGGCTGAAGAAGTATCAGAAAGATTTCATGCTAGATATAACTGTGCAGGAAAGACATATAAGTATGTAATCAACAACAATGAATTCCCATCAGCACTTGACAGATACAGAGAATTCCACGTTGCTCAGGAACTTGATTTTAAGGCTATGGAAAAGGCTTTAAAATGCTTTGTAGGAGAACACGATTTTGCAGGGTTTAAATCTTCTGGTGGTAATGCCAAAAAGACAACCGTGAGGACAATAAAAAAAGCTACAATTGAAAAGTCTGAAGACAATCGTATAACCATAACATTAACACGGAGACGGATTTTTATATAATATGGTAAGAATTATATGTGGAACAATTGTAGATGTTGGACTTGGTAAAATTAATTATAAAGATATTCCAAACATTATTAGAAGCAAAGATAGAAAAATGGCAGGAAAAACTTTGCCGCCACATGGCTTATATTTAGTAGAAGTATATTATGATTAATATAAAAAATAGGAGACACAATGTTCAATTTTGTGTCTCCTAATTTATTTAACCTTCAAAATCATATTCTGCCATTCCAGAATTAATACTAATTAGCTGATACTTTACGTATTTGTTAGATGGTTTATATTTAAGGGTCACTTCCATGTTTGGAAAGCTCGTCTTTATTCCATAGTCTTCGGTACCAATCGAGCATGCACATTTAATAATATATGCATCAGACTTTGAATATGAAATAGACTTAATGTCATCAATTTCCATCCAACTTGCTCCAATTGGAACAACGTAGTAGTAATCATAATCACTGTCATAAAGGTAATAAAAATCATCAATTATAATTGGATCCTTTATTCGAATGCCGGATAACTCAAAAATAATTTCATGTACTACATCTTTTGGTACATATTCTAAATAAACACCATCAGTTTTAGTTTCCATTAAACCAAGGTTAGCCGCTAATCTCATTGCTGCTTCTAAAAGAGGCTCATAATTAACGTTTAGCATATCAAATGTTTGTATTTGTACTAAGATGTTTATATATGATTCTTCCATTATTTTGTCTTGCATATCTTTTGTAACTTCAACAAGCTTATCTGTAGCAACAGGCTTAGGACCTGGAATAGAGGATGCTACTGGTTCCTCAGTAGGAGAAACACTTGATTTACTTGCATTAAGTACGATGGCAAGCGCAATAAGGACTATTAGTATTAAAATAACAAGTACTTTATTATTCATTTAGTTCACCTTATTTTAAAAATGGTGGAGATGACGAGAATCGAACTCGTGTCCGAATACCTATCCCTAAAAACTTCTACGAGTGTAGTTTGCTTTTTGAATTCCAATAAATAAACGCCAACAAACGGGCTTTTACAAATTGTAACTTTATAAATACCCACCATCTCAAAGTTTTGATGGCTTTGTTTCCACTTAATTTATCGCGCCCTTTACTTTATGTAAGTGGGCCATAAAGCAAGAACGAGCCGCGCTTAGGCAGCTAAAACTAAATTGTTTTCGTTAATTATTTTTTCTCTCGTTTTTTAGATGGCCAACGAGAATCCATCACTCGCTATCTTTAGTTCACAGTAACCGTCGAAACCATTACATCCCCATAACAGCAAAATGTCTTTAAAGACGAGATAATTATATCAAGATTTCGTTATTTTTTCAAGTTTTTGAGGTTCAAATGCTTGATTTTTAGGAAAAATCGGTGTAAAATTCTTTTAGCATAATTTAGTAGACAAAGAGTGAGGTTCGCCTCACTCTTTATGTGTATAAGGAAGTGAATTCATGACAAAAACCGAGCAAATTGTAAAGGATATGGTGGCTCAAACGGTTGAAAACCTAGGCTTTACGCTTTATGACGTTATGTACGTTAAAGAGAGCAGCGAATGGTACTTAAGATTATTTATTGACAAAGACGATGGTAAAATTGACCTAGATGACTGTGAAAAGGTTAGTAACACTGTTTCAGAGCTCCTTGACGAAAAAGACCCTATTTCTGAGAGCTATAACCTTGAAGTCTCATCTTGTGGGGTAGAAAGGCATATAAGAGAAAAAGAGCACTTTTTGATGGCCATAGGGAAAAAGATTGAGGTTAAAACTTATAAGGCAATAGGCAAAAGTAGGGAATTTGTCGGAGTTCTAAAAGATTATTTAGATGATAAGATTATACTCGAGATTGAAAATAACGAACTTGAAATCAGCTTGGATAATATTGCAGGCTGTAAACTATCATATAGTTGGGAGGAATTATAAAAATGAATAAGGAAATGTTTGATGCACTAGAAGACTTAAGTATTGAAAAAGGAATTAATAAGGATTATTTGCTTGACGCAATTGAGCAAGCGCTTATTACTGCTTATAAAAGAAATTTCAACTCACAAGAGAACGTTAAAATTGTTATAGATGAAGAAAACAATACTATTAATGTTTATTCCATGAGGGAAGTTGTTTCAAAAGTTGAAGACCCAGCTATTGAGATTGAGAAGGCAGATGCAAAGAAATATGATAAAAAGGCTAAAGTTGGCGATATTGTTGAGGTTGAAGTTACACCAAAAGACTTTGGAAGAATTGCTGCACAAACTGCAAAACAAGTAATCGTTCAAAAAATAAGAGAAGCAGAAAGAGAAATTGTTTATTCTGAGTATTCAGATAGACAAGGAGAAATCGTATCTGGAATAATTCAAAGAGTTGAGAAAAACGTTGTAATTGTTGACCTTGGAAAACTTGAAGGTGTTATGACACTTAATGAGCAAGTGCCAGGAGAAGTATATAACGTAAACGATAGAATAAAAGCATACGTTTTAGAAGTTTCAAAAAATAATCGTGGAGTACCTCAGATGCTTATTTCTCGTACACATCCAGGATTTGTTAGAAGACTGTTAGAGCTTGAGATTCCAGAAATTTATGAAGGACTAATTGAGATTAAAAACATAGTTAGAGAAGCGGGATCTCGTACGAAAATTGCAGTATATTCTAAAGATCCTAATATAGACCCGGTTGGATCTTGCGTTGGACCTAGAGGAACACGTATACAAAATATCTTAAATGAACTAAAAGAAGAAAAAGTTGATATCGTTGAATGGAGCGAAGATCCAGTTCAATATATTGCATCAGCACTTTCGCCAGCAACAGTATTAGCAGTAGATATTGATGAAGAAAATACGGCTTCAAAAGTTGTTGTCCCAGACAATCAATTATCTCTTGCAATTGGAAAAGATGGACAAAATGCAAGACTTTCTGCAAAGCTTACAGGATGGAAGATTGATATTAAATCTGAAACACAAATTAAAGGTGGAGAGTAATCGAAGAATCTTTATAACTAGTTGATGAGAAGAGGTTAGAAAAATGCTTAGAAAAATCCCAATGAGAAAATGCTTAGGGTGCATGGAATCAAAACCTAAAAAAGAACTTATTAGAATTGTAAAAACAACTGAAAATAATATTTTAATTGACAGAACTGGTAAGCAAAGTGGCCGTGGAGCATATTTTTGCGATAACAAAGAGTGCCTAGATAAACTTATCAAATCTAAAAGACTAGAAAAAGAATTTGAATTGAAAATAACAAAAGAAGAATATGATAGATTAGAAAAAGAGTATTGTAATTAAGGAGAATCAATGCAGAATAAAATTTATTCAATGCTTGGCCTTTGCATGAAGGCTGGAAAACTAGCATACGGGACAGATATGTGTCTGGATCAGATTAAATATGGAAAGGCAAAATTAGTAATTGTTACAGAGGATGCTTCAGAGAATACAAAGGAGAAGTTTAAAAATATATGCAAGAACGAAAAAACCAAATTGTTTGAATATGGGAAAAAAGATGAGATTAGCTATTCAATACGGCAAATCAAACAAGACGGTTTTTGTTGTAACAGATAGTAATTTTGCAAAAAGCATATGTAAGATGATTGAAGAAGTTAAGGGGGCAATTGGTTAATGGGAAAAATGAAAGTACATGAACTTGCTAAGGAGCTTGGAATACCTAGTAAAGATATGGTGGAGAAAATCAACGAGTTGGGAATCGAAGTAAAGAGTCACCTATCAACACTAGAAGAAGATGATGTTAAGAAAATAAAGAGCAAGTTATCTAAAAAGAATACGGAGGGAAACTCTAAATCTTCGAAGCCATCAAAGACTGAAAAGACAGAAAAGAAAACAGAAGAAAAGCCTTCTTCTGTTAGAGTTACAACGCCCGCCAAAAAGGAAAAGAAGCCAATAACTCCTGTAATTATTAGACGAGAAGTAACAAGGGTTTATTCAGATGATATTGACTCGCGTTCAAAACCAGCGGATGTTGATAGACATGATTTAGGTGTCGTTACAAGAAGAACAGATACTTCAATGAATATTAAATATCGTACTGAACCTAGAAGACCAGCGCCAATAGTTACAAACAAAAATGCTTCAGCACCTAAACCAAATAAAGAAGCCCCAGTTCAAAAGGAACCAGAAATTGAGAAAAAAGTTGAGACTGTTCAAAAATCAGAAACACCAAGGGAAGAAAAACCAGTTGCAAATCAGGCACCAAAGCCACAAGAAAATAGAGAAGTTCAAAAGCCAAGAGATACAAGACCAAATCAAAATGGATTTTCTAGACCTCAAAATAGACCTTCAAATGGTCAAGACAGACCATTTAATAGAAATAATAATCAAGGTGGCAGAGAACAAAATGGAAATAGACCACCGTTTAATAGAGAAGGCAAACCTTTTGGGCAAAATAATAGGCCATTTAACAAAGATGGACAAGGAAATGGATTTAATAAAAATGGAAGAAACTTTGGAAAACAAAGCCAAGAAAATCGTTTAGAAAAAGGCATAAAAGAAATTATGTCTTCGACTGCGATAGATGCTATGCCAAATAAGGAACTAGGAAAAGAAAACTTCGGAACAGAATATAAAGATAAGCAAAAAGCAAATAGAAAGTTTGAAGAAGAAACAATAGTTAAGAAATCACCTAAGAACAAGGCTTCTCGTAGTAATGCTGAAGAAATAAACTACGAAAAGTTAAAAGACTTACAATCAGAAACAAACTTTTCTTCAATGTTTGATGATACAGAAAGTAAGATGTTTGATTACTATGATGTATCTAAGCAAAAGAAGAATAAAATTGACAAGAAAAATAAGTTAAAGAACAGAGAAAAACAACACAAAGAGCAAAAGATATTTGAGCTTACAGACATTGAAATACCTGATTCTATCTCTGTTAAATATTTAGCAGAAAAGCTTAAAAAGACCGCATCTGAGGTAATTAAAAAGCTTATGGGTTACGGAATTTTAGCATCACTTAACCAAGAAGTAGATTTTGATACAGCATACTTAGTGTCATCAGAATTTGGAATAACTGCTCATAAAAAAGAAGTTGTTACCGATGAAGATATACTATTTGATGAAAGCGAGGATAAGGAAGAAGACCTAATCCCAAGACCACCAATAGTAGTAGTTATGGGACATGTTGACCATGGTAAAACTTCACTTCTTGATGCAATTCGTGAAACAAACGTTATAGAAAACGAAGCTGGCGGAATTACCCAGCACATTGGTGCATATAAAGTTAAAGTTAAAGATAGAGAAGTATGTTTCTTAGATACTCCTGGACACGAAGCATTTACTGCAATGCGTGCTAGAGGAGCACAAGTAACAGATATTGCAATAATCATAGTTGCAGCAAATGATGGTATAATGCCACAAACAGTTGAAGCAATTAACCATGCTAAAGCAGCTGGAGTATCAATTGTAGTAGCAATCAATAAGATAGATGTACCTGGTGCAAATGTAGAAAAAGTTAAACAAGAACTTACAGAATATGGCCTTGTTCCTGAAGAATGGGGCGGCGATACAATATGTGTACCAATATCTGCAAAGCAAAGGCAAAACATTGATGAATTATTAGAAGTATTATTATTAGTTGCTGACATGAAAGAACTAAAAGCAAATCCAAATAAGCAATCTAAAGGAACAGTTCTTGAAGCAAGACTTGATAAGAATACTGGTATTACTGCATCACTTCTTGTTCAAAGAGGTACATTAAATGTTGGAGATACAATCGTTGTTGGAAGTGTTATTGGTAAAGTAAGGGCAATGAAGGATGACAAAGGCAACAAAGTGACTGCTGCAGGACCATCTACACCAGTTGAAGTTGTGGGACTTACAGAAGTTCCTTCTGCAGGAGAAGTGTTCTACGAGGTAGATAATGAAAAAGTTGCTAAGCACTTAATTGAAAAGAGAAAGTCTAAGGAAAGAGAAGCTATGATAAATGCTTCTAGTCCAGTTACACTAGACAATCTATTTAATCAAATTGAACAAGGAAAATTAAAAGACTTAAATCTTATTATTAAGGCAGATGTTCAAGGTAGTGTTCAAGCACTTAGATCATCACTTGAAAAGATTCAAAATGAAGAAGCAAGGGTACGTGTTATTCACGCAGCTGTTGGTGGAATTAATGAGTCAGATGTTACACTTGCAAAGGTAACAAATTCATTAATTATTGGATTTAATGTAAGACCTGAACCAATGGCAAAAGCGGTTGCTGATAAAGAGAAGGTTCAAATCAATATTTATTCAGTAATTTATAATGCAATTGACGATGTTGAAGCAGCACTTAAAGGCATGCTTAAACCAAAATATAAAGAGGTTATTCAAGGAACAGCAGAGGTTAGACAAGTATTTAAGATTACAAATAGTGGAATGGTTGCAGGATGCTATGTAGTAGAAGGCAAGATTGTTAGAAACTCTGGCGTAAGAGTTCTAAGGGATAACGTAGTAATTCATGAAGGAAAGTTGTTCTCACTAAAGAGAATGAAAGACGATGCAAGAGAAGTTGCTGAAGGATATGAATGTGGTGTTCAAGTTGAAGACTATAATGATATTAAGGTTGGAGATAAGATAGAGTCGTTTATTCTCGAAGAAATCAAGAGCTAATTCGCATGAAAATCAGCGATTTGCGTCGTTGATAGGAATTGTGAAATCCTCAACGTACCATCGTACGCCTCCGGTTTCACAATTCCAATCGCCTTGCAACTCACTAATTTTGATGCGAATTGGGATAAAAAAGAAGAAATTGAATAATAATTTGAAAGTATTAGCTTTTATCAAAAATAGTATATTGCAAGGAAACAAGGTGCGAGGAGCGGAGGCGTATCGATATACGTTGAGCATCCGAGTCACCGCAGTTGACGAAGCAAGATGCTGTTTTTCATAAAAGCGGATGGAGAAGTTATGGAAAGAACAGACAGAGTAGAAGAAGAAATCAAAAAAATAGTTAGTAAACTAATCGAAAACGGAATCAAAGACCCAAGAGTTACTGGACTTGTTTCTGTTACAAAAGTTGAAGTGTCAAAAGACATGAAATATTGTAAAATATATGTAAGCATGATTGGTTCAAAAGATAACAACGAAGTTATCGAAGGACTAAATTCAGCAAAAGGTTTAGTTAGAAAAGAAATAGGTGAAAAGGTCCGCACTTTTAATACTCCAGAGGTTAAGTTTATTTATGATGATTCTTTAGCCTATGGACAACATATTGAAGAAGTGCTTGGAACTTTGAATATTAAACACGATGATGAAGAAATTAGCGAGGATGATACTGCTTCTGATGAGAATGTACAAGAAGATAACATGGAAGAATAGGAGATTTTATTATGCCTGTATTAGATAGTATTAAGGAAAAAATTAATGATTCAAAATCTATTTTAATATTAACTCATGATAACCCAGATGGCGATGCAATCGGATCTTCACTTGCTTTATATAATGCACTTAAAAAGATAGATAAAAAGTGTGTTGTATGTATTCCGGTTCCTGACAAGACATACAAATTCTTGCCAGGTTTTGATGAAATACTTATGGGAGATATTCTTCCAGAAGCAAAAGATTATGATCTTTGTATAGCGCTTGACAGCAGTGATTTAAATAGACTTGGAATTGCAAGAGAATTGTTTGAATCTATTGAAAATACAATTTGCATAGACCATCATATCACAAATCAAAACTTTGCGGATTTTAACTATGTTAATGCAGTTGCTTCATCAACTTGTGAAAATCTTATGATTGTTCTTGCAAGTCTTGATATAGCTGTAAATAAAGAAATCGCCGAATGCTTATATACTGGCATTTTAACTGATACAGGTGGCTTTAGATATAATGCTACACCTGAAACAATGGAAATCGTTGCGACAATAATGGAAACAGGAATTAATATAGCTAAATTATATAGAACTATATTTGATATTGTTTCATTAAACAAGACAAAACTCATTGGAAGAGCAATAGATAGAATTGAGTTATTGAGTGAAAACAGAATTGCATTCACGTTTATATCTTTAAAAGATTTTGAAGAACTTGGCCTTGATGAGAGTGATAGCGAAGGTATAGTTAATTATGGCAGAAATATTGATTCTGTTGAAGTTTCGATTCTAGCAAAAGAAAGAGAAGAAGGACTATATAAAATTTCATTGAGAGCAAATGACTATGTTGATGTTTCTGTTATTGCAAGCAAATATGCTGGTGGCGGACATGTTAGAGCTGCTGGATGTGAACTAAATATGACACTAGAACAGATTAAGCAAACATTGACAGAAGAAATTGAAAAACAACTTAAATAAACAAATGATAATGGTGGCAATAAAAGGCCACCATTTTTAGAGTGTTTGAAGGAAGTGAGGGTAAAGTTGAAAGACGGAATTTTAATTATAAATAAACCTCAATGGTATACTTCATTTGATGTTGTGGCAAAACTTAGAAGAATCTTAAATACTAAAAAAGTTGGTCATACAGGAACGCTTGACCCAATGGCGACTGGTGTTATGGTAGTATGTATTGGAAAAGCAACAAAACTTGTTGATAAAATAACATGTGAAGAAAAGTCATATAGAACGACAATAAAACTTGGCATTAAAACAGATACTGGCGATATGACAGGAACAATAATAGGTGCAGACGTTCCATATACAGAATATGATGGAAAAAAACTAAGTGAGAAATCTAAACTTAAATTTGAAGACAACGTTTCTTTTGCCAATAGTTTAAATGCAAGCTTTAGTTTTGATAATTTAGAAGCAACCATAAGGTCTTTTGTTGGAAAGCAAAAACAAAAACCACCAATGTATTCATCTATCAAAATAGATGGAATGAAGCTTTATGAATATGCTAGAAAAGGAATCGCAGTTGAAGTTCCAGAAAGAGATATTGAAATTTATGATATTTCAGATATATCATTTAATGGTAAGGATGAAATAACATATACAGTTTCATGTTCTAAAGGAACATATATAAGAGCGCTTAATGAGGATATTGCGAAAAAGCTTGGAATTATTGGAACAACATTGGTTTTAGATAGAATTAAAGTGGGAAAATACACTATAGAAGAAGCAAATGAATTGGATGATGAACTGTTAGAAGACAAAATAATCGAAGTAGAATTATATCAATAAATAGTAAGGGGCAGAACAAATGGTTCAAAAGAATGAGGAATACATAGTAGATATTATAGATAACGGAATAGATGGGGAAGGAATAGCAAAAGTTGATGGCTATACTTTGTTTATTAATGGTACAATAAAAGGAGAAAAAGTTAAGGCACTAGTTCTTAAAGCAAACAATACTTTTGGATTTGCTAAGGCTTTGGAATTAATTGAAAAAAGTCCAGATAGAGAAGAACCAATTTGCCCTGCGTATAATAGGTGCGGTGGCTGTACTTTGCAACATATGTCATATGAAGCTCAAATGAGATTTAAGGAAGAAAAGGTAAAAAAGACACTTTCAAAATTTCTAGACTCGGGGACGTCCTTCAAAAGTCTAAACGGAGTTGAATTCGAACCAGTCATTGGCATGGGAATTCCATATAATTACCGTAACAAAGCTCAGTATCCTTGCCAAAATGGAAAGATAGGCTTTTATTCTCCTAGAACACATTCTCTTGTAGAAAACGATAATTGTTTAATTCAAGATGAAGAAGCAGATAGACTTGCAAAATATGCTTTTAAAGTTTTAACAGATTTGGGTAATGATTGTTATGATGAGAAAGAAAAAACTGGTATTTTAAGGCATATTATGACTAGAGTAGGCAAGAATTCTGGAGAGCAAATGTTAGTTGTTATTACAAATAGCAAAGAGTTAAACAACAAAGAAGAATTCATCAAAGAATTGACAACAAAGTTTCCAAACTTAAAATCAATTGTGCAAAATATAAATGAAAAAGATACTAACATAATTATGGGTAAAAAGTGTATAACGTTGTATGGAAAAGACTACATTGTTGATACTCTTGGCGACTATAAATTTAAGATATCACCGCTATCTTTTTATCAAGTTAATCCTGTTCAGACAGAAGCGCTATATAATGCCGCAATTGATATGGCAGAATTGAAAGAAAATGTGACAGCATTTGATTTATACTGCGGTATTGGAACTATAGCAACATTCTTATCTGCAAAATGTAAAAAAGTATATGGAGTTGAAATTGTACCTGAAGCAATTGAGGATGCTAAAGAAAACACTTTATTAAATGGAATAGATAATATAGAATTTAGATGTGGAGCAGCGGAAGAAGTAATACCTAAAATGTATGAAAAAGAGGGCATTAAAGCAGATGTTGTATTTGTTGATCCACCTAGAAAGGGATGTGATCAAGTACTACTTGATACAATCGTAAAAATGAGCCCTAAAAAATTGGTATATATAAGCTGCAATGTTGCTACACTTGGTAGAGATTTGCAGTATCTAACTCAAAATGGTTTTGAACTTTTAAAAGTTCAGCCAGTAGACATGTTCCCACAAACGGCACATTGTGAAAGTGTATGTGCTCTAAAACTTAGATAATTGTTGGAAATAGTGAGTTAGACACGTGTAGACTCGGGGACGTCCTTCAAAAGTCTAAACAATTGACATAAAAACAAATTTGAATTATGGTATTGAAAATAGAGATAAAGCATGTTACATTTTGAACATGGGGGATTGACTTGAGGGTCAATCTCTCTTTTTTTAAGGAGGTAATCTATGCCAAGAATGTCGCGAAAGGCAATCGAAGGAACTTATTTTCATGTTATGATTCAAGGACACAATAGAAGATATATATTTAAAGACGAGTCTATGAAAAGAAAGGTTCGTGAAACGATTTTTCAAAAAGCTCAAAAGAATAATGTTAAGCTTATAGCATATTGCATTATGGATAATCATGTTCATGTTCTTATGAAGATAAATTCTGCAAAAGATCTATCTAGGATGATGGCGGGAGTTAATACGAGCTATGCTAAATACTATAACTTTGTTAAGCAAAGAGTGGGATATGTCTTTCGAGATAGATATAGAGCAGAAGCTATATATAGCATGAATCAATTAATAAATTGCATAAAGTACATTCATGAGAACCCTGTTAAAGCCCATATGGTATCTAGCGCAAAGCAATATGAATTTTCAAGCGTAAATGACTATTATGAAAACAGAATAGAAGAAGATGTCATTTTAGAAACATTTGGAGACGAAGTAGAATATTTGGATAAAATAACAGGAATATACGATGATTACAACTTTATTGAAATAGATAATGAATACGGAGAAAAAGAATTTGAGAGTTTTGAAGTGGTTTCTACTGAATTTAAGGATTACGATTTTCATAAGGAAAAAGATGTGTACTTTGTGGCCGAACAGCTAAAGAAAAGATGTGGTGCAACTAATGAAGCAATAATCAAATTCATGAATTTGAAAAGAGCAACGTATTATAATATAATGAAAAGGATGAAAAACTTAGACTTTTAAAGGACGTCCCGGAGTCTAAAAAAACTTAGACTTTTAAAGGACGTCCCGGAGTCTACTTAGACTTTTAAAGGACGTCCCGGAGTCTAGTTTTGAAACTAAGATAAATGGAGAAAGATTAAATGATATATACAAAGGAAATACATTCAGAAAGACTTATTTTAAGAAAAGTAACATTGAAAGATACGGAAAGTTTATATAAAAATTGGGATTCAGATGTCGAAATGCACAAATTTGTTGACTATGAATTACATACTAATA